>Ga0114918_10000069_pt1 | contig 79756 bp, 80 predicted proteins | sample LantaG_FD_87015 | JGI IMG/M metagenome (GOLD analysis project Ga0114918, IMG submission 87015) | Deep subsurface microbial communities from Baltic Sea to uncover new lineages of life (NeLLi) - Landsort_02402 metaG | ecosystem: Environmental > Aquatic > Marine > Oceanic > Sediment | place... | reverse complement strand
ATAAAGAATGTAAATAATAAAATATGCCTCTTGTCGAAAAAATTAAGCAAGGACTGGATAATATTAAAATGATTGATAGAACTATAGAAATTCTTAAAGAAAATTTTAAAGAAGATGATTTTGCTTTTCAGCATTCTTTAAGGGTTGGTTTAATTTTGAAAAAAATGGGAAGCAAAGATACCGTAATAATTTCTGGAATTTTACATGAAATTAACGAAGAGAGCAGAAAAAAGATAAAAACAGAGTTTGAAAAAGATGTTCCATTTTTAATCAAAAAAGTAAAACAATTAAGTTCTTTACGTTATCCTAAAAAAAGAATTAAAATTATTCCTATACGTAAAATAGGAAAACAAAAAATACTTTTAAATTCTCAATCAGAAAATTTAAGAAAAATGTTTTTTGTTATCACTAAAGATATCCGAGCCATTTTCATAAAATTAGCAGATCGGCTTGATATTATGAGAAATTTAAAAGAATTTTCGGAAGAACATCAAAAAAGAATGGCCCTGGAAAGTATTGAAATATTTGCTCCACTGGCTTATGGAATTGGTATGGGAGAAATAAAAAGAGAACTTGAAGATTTAGCTTTTCCTTATCTTTATCCAAAAGAATATAACTGGATAGTAGAAAAAATCGAAGAAAGACATGCCAAAGGGGAAAGATACCTTAAAAGAGTTAAATCTGCCTTAATAAAAACTTTAAATAATGAAGAAATATCATTTATTGATATCCAAAAAAGAGCAAAACATTATTTTAGTTTATATAAAAAACTTTTGGAGCATGATATGAATTTTTCCAAAATTTATGATTTATTTGCTATCAGAATAATTGTTTCCAATGTTGAAGATTGTTATAAAACATTAGGAATAATTCATAAAACATGGAATCCGTTACCCGGAAGAATTAAAGATTACATAGCATTGCCAAAGAAAAATGGTTATAAAGCATTGCATACTACTGTCTTCTGTCTAGATAATAAAATAACAGAAATTCAGATTAAAACCCAACAAATGTATAATGAATCTGAATATGGCATTGCTGCTCATTTATCTTATAAAGAAAAAATTTCTCCAAAAATTTATAAAGATAAATTCTCTTGGACAGAAGAATTAAGATTATTAAGCGATAAAATTAAAAGTTCTGAAAATCTTTCAGAATATTTGGATTTTAAACTTTTTAAACACAAAATTTTTGTTTTTACGCCAAAAGGCGAAGTTATCAGTCTTCCCAAGGGTTCTTGCGCTATTGATTTTGCTTTTGCTATTCATACTGATATTGGTACTCATTGTAAAGAAGTAAAGATAAACAAAAAAATGAGCAAATTGTCTCGACCCTTAAAGAATGGAGATTTGGTAGAGATTATAACAAGTAAAAATGAAACTGTTTCTTCGGATTGGCTTAAATTTGTTAAAACTAAATCTGCCGAAGAAAAAATAAAAAAAATAAAAAATATTTTCGCAAAACATGAATCACCTATCAAAAGAAGGTTATCTATTTTAAAAAAATTAATTCCATTTAGAAGGAAGAAGAAAGAAGCAGAAATTAATAAGATATATTTAGGCAAACAAACTGGATTTTCAATAAATTTTGCTAAATGTTGTTCTCCTAATCCAGGTGACAAAATTAAGGGCTTTATATTAAAAGAAAAAGGAGTTTCTATACATAAAATTGATTGTAAAGATCTTGAAAAACTTCAAAAAAAATGGCCTCAAAAAGTAATTGATGCCAGTTGGGGATATCCTAAAGATTGAAACTATATAAATTTGGTGATAAGGTGAGCAAATATGCCGCGGTGGCGGAATTGGTTTACGCGCAGAATTCAAAATTCTGTGGATTTTATCCATGTGGGTTCGACTCCCACCCGCGGCACAAATCAATCTTTAGGAAATAACTTCATAAAGATTTTCTTAATAATTAAAGCAGATAAAATACCAACTAAAGCCCCGGCTAAAATATCAGCTGGCCAATGAATTCCGCAAAAAACTCGACTTATAGAGATTAAAAAACTGGCAACTAAAAATAATATGCCTGTTTTTTTATTATAAAGATAGATTAAAGTTGATAAGGCAAAAAAGAATGTCGCATGCCCCGAAGGGAAAGATGCTGAAAAATTATGGTGTAGAAGAAGATTCACTGGCTCTGTTATAAAAGGTCTGGGTCTATACCAAATAAAACGAATGATTTCTACGATAATAAATCTAGCAAAAATACCTGAAATAAACGCCTGGACTACTATTTTATAATATTTCTTAAAATTCCTAATTAAAAGAATAAATAAAATTCCTATTAAAATGTAACCTAAAAAACTGGCGCAAAAAATAGTCAATTCGTCTAGATAAAGATTCTTTAGGGCAAGATTATTTATTTGTTGAAAAATTAGATTGTCCATCTTTTAAAAATTTTGAAATTTTGAGAATATCACTTGGATTTCCAAAATCAAACCAATAATCCTGAATCTTTTTAATCTTTACTTTCTTTTCTCTAGCTAAAAGTGTAATTGCATCAGTTAACTCATATTCTCCCCGAGAAGAAAGATTAATCATAGAAATTTTATCAAATACTTCAGGAGTAAATTTATAAAGACCTGTATTTATTAAATTACCAACATGTTTTTTGGGTTTTTCAATAATTTCTTTAAGAAAACCATCGTCAGAAATTAGAACTCCGTATTTCTCTGGATGTTCATGAGAAAACCCTGCTACATAATTGTATTTATCATCAATATTAAAAGATCTGAGATCTTTTGCTGAATAAAGGTTATCACCGCAAACCATTAAAAAATTCTCTTTGATTATGTCTTTTACACATTTTAGAGGGCATAATGTTCCATATTCATTCTTCTCTAAAATATCAAACTGATTAATAACGGTTATCTTACAATTCTGAAAATTATATTCCTTTAGAAATTCTTTAATTTTTTCGCCTTTATAACCAATTACTAAAATTATCTCTTGATACCCTGCTTTTAAAAGATTATCTAAGAGATAAGACAAAAAAGGTTTTTTTTGAACCTTTATAAGATGCTTTGACTTATTTTTAGTTAAATGAAGCATACGAGTTCCCTTGCCCGCAGCTGCTATCACTATTTTTTTAATCATGGTTAGCTAAATCAAAAGCTTTTTTATTTAGTAAAAAATATTTTTGAGGAACTGTTTTCTTGATGGATTCTAAAATAAATTTTGTTTTTAAGGGAAATAATTTCTGGGAAGCAGCCCATCCTAAAATATAAACTCCAGCTAATACTTCTTTACCCAATTTTTCTTTTGTAATCTTAGAAGCAGGAATAGATATGGATTTTTTTGAAAATCTCTTAGTTTCTTTTAATATATCTTTTATAGACGGTATTATTTTTGAACCCAAAATCGGTTTAATAAAATCGTTTATCAAAAATATCGTTCCTGATTTTTTAGAAGCATAAATATAGGATTTTAATGATTCCTGAGCTTCAATACAAATTATTAAATTTGCCCCACCTCTCCTTATTAACGGAGAATGAACTTGCCCTGGACCCGTTAAGGCCCCGAACCTAATATGTGTTTCTACGGAACCTCCTTTTTGAGAAAGTCCGTGGAGTTCAGAAGTTTTTACATCATAACCATTAAGCATTGCTGATTTGGCCAAAATTCTGGTTAAAGTTATCACGCCTTGCCCTCCAACTCCAGATATAATTATATTAAATTCTTTCATATATATATGCATGGTCTTCTGGCAATAATTACCGAGACCTCATTAGTTTTATTATTTAAAGAATCTTTTATAGCTTCTCCAAACTCTTTTTGTTTTATTGGATCAATAATCTTTAAATTTTTAACTCCACAAGCCCTAATAATGTTTTCTATTTTTGCTCCCTCTACGCTATCTCCCATTGATGTTTTATTCGTTCCTGGGTTAGGTTGATGGCCAGTCATTGCTGTTGTTTGGTTATCCATAACAATAATCAAAGGATTTGATTTATTATGGACAGCATTCAAGAGTGCTGGTATCCCACTGTGAAAGAACGAAGAATCACCAACAAAACTAATTAACTTTTGTTTATGAGATGATTTCTTAATTCCATGAGCAACTCCAACAGAAGAACCCATACAAAATAAATAATCTTGGAAATGAAAAGGAGGGTAAAAAGCCAACATATAACAACCAATTTCTCCCCCAAAAATTACTTTTTTAGGATCAACTACTTTTTTTATGGCATTAAATACCAACCAATATGGGCACCCCGGGCAAAATTGGGGAGATCTTTTAGGAATTTTTAATTTAGGATTCTTAATTTTTAATAGGGTCTCAACTTTTAATTTTTTATTAGCAATTTTTGCTACTGCTCTAATTACATGCTCGGGGTGAAGTTCACCAACTTCTGATAATAAATCTTTCCCGAAAATTTGAAGTTTTGGATTAATATTTTTAGCAAATCTGGCAATTTCTTTTTCTAAATATGGTTCAAGCTCTTCAACCACTAGAACTTTTTTTAATGGCTTTATAAAATTTTTAATCTTTTCTTCGGGCAAAGGATAGAAAAAACCAAGTTTTAAAATTGGAATATTTAAATTAAGTTCTTTCAAGGCCTCCATTACATATAAATAAGAAACGCTAGAAGTAATAATCCCCAGTTTTGAATTAACAGAGATCTGATTTTTATAAACTTTATTAATTAAAGATTTTTCAGAAACTTCTTTTTTTATTCTTTCAATCTTTCCCAGAAGTTCTTTTTTCATTTCTAAGACTCGGGGAGGCATTGTTGAAAATTGATGAGGGTCTTTAACGAATTTTCCTTTTCTCCTGCCTCTAACAATTTTACCTAATTTAACAATTCCTCCTTGCAGAGCAACTCTCGTAGTTTCTCTAATCATTATTGGTATCTGGAATTTTTCAGATAAATCAAAAGCAAGTTTTGTAAAGTCTTTGCATTCTTGAGGAGTGGAAGGTTCCAATATGGGGATATGAGCTAAATAGGCGAAGGCTCTTGTGTTTTCCTCTGATTGAGCTGAACTCCAACAACTTGGGTCATCAGCTATAAGAATAACCATACCGCCTCTAACCCCTGAATAAACCAAAGGCATAAAAAAATCAGAAGCAACATTCAAGCCGAAATGTTTCATTGATACCAGTGTTCTTAACCCAGAAAAAGCAGCGCCAGCTCCTGCTTCTAAAGCAACTTTTTCATTTGTGGAAAATTCAAAATAAACTCCTGCTTTTTTTGCAATTCTCCAAAAAGTATTCCCTACCTCCGAGGAAGGAGTACCAGGGTAAGCAGAAACAAATTGCACACCAGATTCTAAAGCTCCTCTAGCTATGGCTTCATTTCCTAAAAGAATTATTTTTTCTCCAACTTTATTTGAGATAATTTCTTCGGTCATAGAACAATAAGGTAAATAATATTAAATTATACCACAAAATTGATTAATTTATCTTTAACAAAAATTACTTTTTTAATTTCCTTTTGATCCAACCATTTTTTAACATTTGGTTGAATTATAGCCATTTTTTTTACTTTTGCATCTGAAGTCCCAACCTCAATATCTATTTTACCTCTTACCTTTCCATTAATTTGAATTACTAAAATAAATTTATCTTTTTTTATAAATTTTGAATTATATTTAGGCCATTTCTCCGAAAAAATACTTTTTTTATACCCTAATTTATTCCATATTTCTTCAGTAATATGAGGAGCAAAAGGGCTTAAAAGAATTAAAAATGTTGAATAAGATTTCAAAGATATTTTTTCTGGCTTTTCCATTTGATTTAACAAAATCATTAAACAAGAAATTGCTGTATTTAATTTAAGTTTATTAACATCTTCGCTAACTTTTTTAATTGTTTGATGTAAAAGTTTCCTAAGTTCCAGATTCTGAATAGTGGTCTTGGGTTTATCTTGAAGTTTCCAAACTTTGTCTAAAAAACGCCTAGCACCTTTAACTCCCTTACTATCCCAAGCAATTGCTTCTTCAAAAGGACCCATAAACATTTCGTAAATTCTTAAAGTATCAGCTCCATATTTTTTTACTACATCATCTGGGTTAATAACATTTCCTTTAGATTTTGACATTTTAATGCCTCCTTCCCCCAGAATCATGCCATGAGATGTTCGTTTTTTATATGGTTCAGGTCCTAAAGATTTTGGTATGGCTCCAATATCCCATAAAAATTTATAAACAAAACGGGAATAAAGCAAATGCAAAGTAGTATGTTCCATACCTCCATTATACCAATCTACTGGCATCCACTTTTTAAGCAACTTTGAACTTGCCAATTTCTTATCATTTTTAGGATCGCAATACCTTAAATAATACCAATTAGAACCGGCCCAATTAGGCATAGTATCTGTTTCTCTTTTTGCTAGACCTCCACATATAGGACATTTAGTATTAACCCATTTTTTAACATCTGACAAAGGAGATTCTCCTGTTTTTGTTGGTCTATATCTTTCTATTTTGGGTAATTTTACTGGCAAATCTTTTTCAGAAACAGCAATCCAGCCAGGATTTAATAACTCGCCTTTATTAAATTTCTTTTTTAATGAATGTTTTTTAGTAGCACAATTCTCACAAAATACGAGAGGCATTGGCTCTCCCCAATAATGTTGTCGTGAAAAAACCCAGTCTCTTAATTTATAGTGAACTTTTTTATTAACTAATCCGTCTTTTTTTAGAAGAAGGCAAATTTTTTCTCGGGCTCTTTCTGATTTCATCCCCGTAAAACGTTCTGAATTAATTAATATCCCTTCTCCGCTATAACATTTTTCAAATCTTTCGCTAGAAACAACTAATGGAACTCGTTTAAAAATCTTTGTTTTTTTAGAATAAGGTTTAATCACCTCAATAATTGGCAAACTATATTTTTTAGCAAAATCAAAATCTCTTTCATCATGCGCCGGAACTGCCATAATAGCACCGGTACCATAATTCATTAAAACATAGTCAGCAATAAAAATTGGAATTTCTTTCTTTGTTATTGGATTTATTGCTGTTATCCCTTCTAATTTTATTCCTGTTTTCTCTTTAGATTCGGAAATTCTTTCTCTTTCCAACTTCATTTTTGTTTTTTCGATATATTGTTCAACTGATTTAAAATTTAAAATTTGGAATTTAAATTTTTCAATTGCTGGATGTTCTGGAGCTAAGACTAAATAAGTGGCGCCAAAAATAGTGTCTAACCTTGTGGTAAATAATTTAATAAATTCTGATTCTTGGTTTTTAATTTTGAAATTTATCTCGTGCCCTTGGCTTTTTCCTATCCAATCTTTTTCTAATGTTTTAACTCTTTCGGGATAATCAACTTTATCTAAATCCTTAATTAATCTTTCGGCATATTTTGTGATTTTCAAGAGCCATTGTTCTTTTTCTCTTCTCACGACCTTGGCCCCACAACGTTCACAACATCCATCAACAACTTCCTCATTAGCTAGTCCAGTTTTACATGAAGGACACCAGTTAATAGGTATTTTCTTTTTATAGGCCAGTCCTTTTTTAAAGAATTGTAAAAATATCCATTGAGTCCATTTATAATAATTTGGATCAGTAGTATTAATCTCTCGGCTCCAATCAAAAGAAAGTCCTAAACTTTTTTGCTGATTTTTAAAAATACTGGTATTTTTTTTAGTAACAATAGCTGGATGAATTCCTGTTTCAATGGCATAATTTTCAGTCGGCAAACCAAAAGCATCCCATCCCATTGGGAATAATACATTAAAATTTTCCATTCTTTTTTTCCGAGCGACAATATCTAGAGCAACATATGGCCTGCAATGGCCAACATGAAGCCCCTTACCAGAGGGATAAGGAAATTCAAGTAAAATATATTGTTTTTTCTTTTTAGAATAATCTTTTGTTTTATATATTTCTTCTTTATCCCAATATTTCTGCCATTTTTTCTCTATTTTTTCAGGATTGTACATATATTTAATAATTCTATTTTAACACTCATACTCCTGTATTAAAAGATTAACTTAAATATTAAATAATTTTTTAGCATTCTTCGTTGTTTGTTTTGCTATTTCTTCAAAAGTTATATTTTTAATTTTAGCAATTTTTTCTCCTATATATTTTACAAATAACGGCTCATTTCTTTTAACATCTGATAGAGGTGACAAAAAAGGACAATCTGTTTCAATTAAAATTCTGTTTAATGGAGTGTTCTTGATTACTTCATCTAAATCAAATTTGAAAACAATTCCTGTAAATCCTAAATAAAATCCCCTGTTTAGATATTTTTTTGCCTCTTCCCAATTTCCAGTAAAACAATGAACAACTCCTTTTAGATTAGAATTTTCTTTAGTTCCCAGTATTTTTAATAAATCATTATGCGCCAAGCGACAATGGAAAATTACTGGTAATTCTAATTCTTTTGCCAATTCTATTTGTTTTATGAGTAATTCTTTTTGTTTCTCTTTAAACTCGTCTTGTCCCTTTTTTGTTTTCGAATGATTCCAATAATCTAATCCGATTTCTCCAATAGCTAAAACTTTTTTGGAATTAGTTAAAGTTTTATATTCCTCATAGTCAAAAATCTCTTTTCCTATATTTTCAGGATGCATTCCCACAGAAGCAAAAATACCTTGAGAATATTTCTCAGAAATTTCTATGGCTTTTTTTGAACTTTTATAATCAGTACCAATGTTTATTATCCAAAGGTCTTCAGCCAAACATTTCTTTATTAATTCGTCTCTGTCTTCATTATAATCAGAAAAATTTAAGTGAGAATGAGTATCTATTAACATGATTTATATACTACCAGATTTAATTTTGAATCTCAATAAAAGAAGAGGGCGGCTCTTTTGAGTCGCCCTATATGTTCTACAAGACCAAGAAGGTAATGCCCTAAACTTTCTTTTCTAGTTGAAAAATTTGTTTTTTTAAAATATCAAGACGTTTTTCTAATTCTTTCTTTTTTTCAGGCAATATATTATGCGATAGTTTCTCTTCAATTTTCTTTTTTCCTAGAAGAAGTTCTGAAAGCGCGCAAGTTTTTTTGGAACACTCTATCATTTTTTTCCTTCCTTCCTTTTTTGTTTTTTCCTTTTATTTTTTCTTTTTTTTGAAGATTCCACACCTTCACCTCACTTTCCTTTTTTATTTATTTTTTAAAGTTCTATAAAGAAAAAATCTCCCTGTTTTTTGGGAGATCCTAGTAGTTTTATTTTTTATATTTCTAGTTACTAGAATTCTCCCAAATAATTAAAGGGGACAATATAAAGAATCCCTTCTAAAGTTTTAGTTGAGAAATTTAATAAATCAATTTTTTTATTTATTCTTAAAGACATATAGCTTAGTAAACAATATAAATATATATTATTATCAAAAACTTGTCAAGAAATTAAACGGGGGAAAAGTGACTCTCCTTTTTTAACTTTAAAACACCATTTTTTATCAGAGGAACTAGTCCCCAATTGTTTAAAAATTTCTTCTGATGTTTCAGGTAAAAATACTTGGAGCATTTGAGTAATATTTGCCAAAGCAATTAATAAATCATTAATAGCTGATATTTGATTTTCTAATTTTTCCCAAGGCTTTTCCTTTTCAATATATTTGTCGCAAAAACTAATCAATTCCCATATAGATACTAACCCTTCGTTAAATTTAAAGTTATCTAAAGAAGTTTTATATTTTCTCCAAGTTTCATCTATTTCTGTTTGGAGATTAGAAGTCGGGGACTGAGAAATTAAGTTTATTTTTTCAGCCATAGTCACCACCCTGGCTACTAAATTTCCTAAACCCGAAGCTAAGTCTGAGTCATATCTTGACTCAAACTTCTCATAAGTAAAATCTCCATCTTCAGTAGGAGTAATTTCTCTTAAAAGAAAATATCTAACAGCATCTGTTCCGTATTTTTTAACTAGATCAAAAGGATTAATAACATTCCCCAGACTCTTTGACATTTTTTGTCCATTAGAAGTTATAAAGCCATGAATTAAAATCTGTTTTGATGGTTTCAACCCCGCTGACATAAGCATCGCTTGCCACATAGAAGATTGCTGGCGAAGATTATCTTTACCAGCTATTTGAATACCAGGCCAAAAATCATTGAATTTTTTTAAATCATCCGGCCATCCTAAACAAGATATATAATTTACTAAAGCATCAAACCAAACATACATTGTATGTTCATCTTTTCCAGGAACATCTATGCCCCAAGGTGATTTCTCTTTTAACCGAGAAACACTAAAATCTTCTAGCCCTTTTTTAGTAAATTCTTTAATTTCATTAAAACGAGATCTTGGTAAAACAAATTCTGGATTATTTTTATATAAATCTAAAAGTTTATTTTGATATTTTGAATAGCGGAAAAAATAGTTTTCTTCTTCAATAATTTCCAAATCTTGATTGGGATGAAGAGGACATTGGCCATCAACTAATTCTGACTCTGTCTTTTCCATTTCACACCCTACACAATATTTAATCTTATAATTCTTTTTATAAATATCTCCATTTTTTTCACATCTTTTCCAAAATTCTTGGGTAGCTTTAATATGTTTTTCATCTGTTGTCCGAATAAAACTATTATAACTTAAATTCAAAGATCGTTTTAAATCAGCAAATTTTTTAGCATAGATATCACAAAAATCCTTGCTTGATAGATTCTGCTCCTCGGCTTTGCGATAAATTTTCAGCCCATGTTCGTCAGTACCCGTATTAAAAAATACTTCCTCCCCTTTCTGACGATGATAACGGGCAATAACATCTGCTTGAATAATTTCCAAAGCAAATCCTATGTGCGGAGATGCGTTGGTATAAGCAAGAGTACTAGTGATATAAAATTTTTTCTTTAGTTTTAACATTATTTCAAGTTAATAATTATAACAAATTCACCTTTGATTTTTTCGCCAGGTTGTGGATTTTTGATTTTCTCAATTACTTGTTCAATGGTACCTCTATATATTGTTTCAAATTTCTTAGTTAATTCACGACAAACAACTACTGATAGTTTATTATTTATTATTGATATTTCATTCAACGTTTTTAAAATACGATATGGAGATTCATAAAAAATTACTGGATATTTAGAATTCATAAGTTCTTGAAAAAACTTCTTTCTTTTTCTTTTTTGCGGAGGAAATCCTAAAAATGAGAATTTATCCATTTGAAAACCGGGAATGCTAGCCGATGTTGTTAAAGCAGATGCACCAGGAATTGGGATAATTTTTACTTGCTCACCTAATAATTTAATTACTTCTTCCACTAATTTATTCCCCGGGTCTGAAATTCCAGGCGTTCCAGCATCAGATACTAAAGCTAGGTTTTGTCTTTTTTCTAATAATTCTAAAATATATTTTACTTTCTTAAGTTTGGAATGCTGGTGATAAGATAGAGTTTTTGTTTTTATCTCAAAATGGTTCAAGAGTTTTTGAGTAACTCTGGTATCTTCACATAAAATTAAATCGACGCCCTTGAGAACTTCAAGGGCCCGAATACTAATATCTTTTAGGTTTCCTATTGGAGTACCCACAATATACAAATTAGACATATAAAATTAGAGTATTGTCACTTCCTGGTCTTTTTCTTCTATTTTCTTTGATCTTTCTAAATAATCATTTAAAACTTCAAAAATAATACCAACCAGAGGGATAATTAACATTGCCCCTAATATGCCCCAAAGTTTTCCTCCCACGACTAAAGATATTAAAACTAAAGAAGGAGGTATGCCTATAAATTTTTTAAAAAGTAAAGGAAGTAAAAGATTACCTTCTAATATTTGGATAATAACAAATGCTATTAAAACGAATAAAGCTTGTAGCGGAGAAGTTAAAGCAACGATAAATGTTACGATTAACCCACCTAAAATAGGACCTATTATAGGAATAAAGTCAAAAATAGCAACTAATAAACTTAAAATAAAAGCATAATTAACATTAAAAATTCTCAAGACAAAATAAGTTAATAGACCAACAAAAAACATTCCAATTATTCTGGATATGAACCAAGCTCCTACCTTTTTCTTTGACCTCTCTATAAGATAACGAAGATATTTATGGTGTTTAATAGAAGAAAAAGTAATTAGTATTTTCTCAACTAATCCTTTTTCTAAAGAAATGAAAAACGCTAAGGAAATAATAAATATCGTAGAAAAGACCCCACCGAAAATAGCAAATAAAGCATTGAAGATACCTTGGCTAGTTTTATTCAATCCAATCTCTAAATTAGAAGTGAAAGACATTGTATCTTGGGCAATCTGAACTCCAAATTTCTCAAAAATAGGTGAAACTTGTTGAAAATATTCTGGAACATTCTGGCTAAATTCTTTAACTTCAGATAAAAACATCGGTGCCGTTTTATAAATGAAAAAACCTACCAGAATAAATATACTAAAGTACAGAAAAATCGCGGTTACCATTCTGGGGATCTTTTTCTTTTCAAAAGAATCAATTAAAAAATTAAATAAGGTTGAGATAACTAAAGCAAAAATGAACCAAACAACAACATCTCTAATTAGATAAATAATATAAAGAGATATTACAGCTATGCAAACTTTAAAAATTGATCCCCAACTAATATTTAATATAGATTCTTGGTCCATAATTTTATTATTTATTCATTAGTAATTAGATTCTTAATAAAGATTGAAATTTTTCTTTATTTTTATGTGGTCCAATAATTGCTAAATTCAATTTTTCTGGTTTAAAAATATTTTGAGCTATTTTTTGGACATCATTTATACTCACTTTATCAAGTTTGGCAAATTTTTCTTCTGGTGTCAAAATTTTATTAGTGAGTAATTCCTCAAAAGAATAAAATGATGCCTGGTAGTCAGAAGATTCTAACTTTAAAGTTGTAGCCCCTTTTAAATAATCTTTTGCTTTTTGTAGTTCTTTTTCAGTAATTTTCTTTATTTTCAATTTTTTATATTCTCTAATAATCAATTTTATAACCTGTTCTACATTTTTATGGGGTATACCAGCTTGAGTAACAAGATATCCCGTATCAGTTGAGCTGTCCGAAGATGTGCGGATATAATAACAAAGCCCTTTTCTTTCTCTTATTAATGTAAATAAACGAGAACTCATCTTTCCTCCTAGAATTACGGATAAAATTATTTGAGCATATTGCTTTGATTGGAATAAATCATATCCTTTTGCTCCTAAACAAAGATGTGTTTGGTCAGTTTTTTTATAATGAATTAATACTTGTGGAGTTTTTTGGGTTTCAATTGTCTCTAACTTTTCTTGAGTTTCTCCTTTTTTAATCTTTTTAAAATATTTTTCAACTTTCTGAACTACTTTTTTATCATCAAAATTACCAGCAATACAAATAACTATGTTTTTAGTTAAATAATATTTATTAAAATAATCTAAAAAGTTTTTTCTTTTAAATTTTAAAATATTTTCTTTCTGGCCAATTGTTAGCCACCCCGCAGGTTGATTCCCATAAAGTAATTTTTCCCATAAATCTTCAATGTAACTCATGGGGCTATCTAAATACATATTAATCTCTTCAATAATAACTCCCTTTTCTCTTTTTATTTCTTTTTCTTTAAATTTTGAATTAAACAAAATATCTGAAATCCAATCAATTGCTAAATCAAAATGTTTTTTGCCAACTTTTGCCCAAAATCCAGTAAACTCTTTTGAGGTAAAAGCATTATATGCTCCACCTATATTGTCTAATCTTTCAGCTATTTTTAATGTAGTTGGATATTTTTTGGTACCTTTAAAAAACATATGCTCTAAAAAATGCGAAATACCATTTATATCTTTCGTCTCATATTTAGAGCCAACTCCTATTAACGCCAAAACACCAACTGTTTCCGTGTTTTTCATCGGAACAGTTATAATCCTTAACCCATTTTTTAGAATAATCTTCTCAAACATTTATTTTTTCTTTTAAAACACTTCCTAAATCTTTTATTTTTATTCTTTCCTGCTTCATTGTATCACGATCTCTAACGGTCACTTTTTCATCCTCTAATGTATCAAAATCAATAGTAATCGCATATAAAACCCCAATTTCATCTCCCCTTCTATATCTTTTTCCGATGGAAGATACTTCGTCATACTGACACATAAAATTAGGTTTTAACATTTGATAAATCTGCTTGGCTTTTTTGGTTATTTCTGGTTTATTCTTAACTAATGGTAAAACAGAAATTTTAATAGGCGTTAAACATTTTGGAAGTTTTAATAAAACTTCTGTTTCTTTGATTGATTTTGTCGTAGTTGTTCTACCACCCTCAATTTCCTCATAAGCCCCAGATAAAAAAGCAAAAAGAGACCTTTCTACGCCAACTGAAGTTTCAATAATATATGGATAATATTTAGAACCACCTTTCTCTGTATAAGTTAAGTCTTTTCCGGAATATTTGGAATGATTTTTTAGATCCCAATCCCCTCTATTATGAATGCCCTCAATCTCTCCCCACCCAAAAGCAAATTTATATTCAATATCTATCTGCCTTTTGGCATAATGAGCTCTGTCTTTTTCAGGGATCTCTTGGGCTCTTAAGTTTTCCTTTTTTATCCCTAATTTCTGATACCAATTTAATCTTTCGTTTTTCCAATAATCAAAATATTTATCGGCATCTTTTGGATTGCAAAACCATTGCATTTCCATTTGTTCAAATTCACGTGTTCTAAAAATAAAGTTTTTAGGATTGATCTCATTTCTAAATGATTTCCCTATTTGAGCCATACCAAAAGGAATTTTTAAACGCATGGAATTCAAAACATTTAAAAAATTAATATAAATTCCTTGGCATGTTTCTGGTCTAAGATAAGTTAGAGACGCTTTATCTTCAACCGGACCTATAAATGTTTTCATCATTAAGTTAAACTTTCTCGGTTCACTTAATTTTCCCCCGCATTCTAGACATTTATTTTTTTCAATTTCGTCGGCCTTAAAGCGTTTACGACATTTTTTACACTCTAATAATTCATCTGCAAAACCAGCACTCAAATGGCCAGATGCCTGCCAAACTTTTGGATTCATTAAAATGCTAGCATCTAGTCCAACTATGTTATCATGTTTTAGAATCATCTCTTCTCTCCAGGCTTTTTTAATATTATTTTTTAGCTCTACACCTAACGGTCCAAAATCATAAATTCCCCCAATTCCATTGTATATTTCTGAAGACGGGAAAATAAATCCTCGTCTTTTACAAAGAGAAATAATTTTTTGATTTAAGTCCATAATATTTATTAGTTATTAATTACTATTGCTTGTTGTCCGCTTATACTTTCATCATCTGGTAGACTAGTGTCTATTTTTAAAGCATCCGAATCCAATATGTCTTCGCTAAATTTATCCTGACCTACAATTTCCACTCTCTCCACCAAGATAGCTGTGCTTCCTGTTTGGCTAGCATCAGGAGTTAAACTCACTTGGAAAGCTAAAGTTAAAGGAATTTTTCCTATACCCTGATAAGCGTCTATCTCTCCTATATTCCAGATCACTTCCCTACTCACTGAATCAAATGTAAATTTAGAATCTTCTGGAAAAAAGTTACCAGTAGGCTTTACATTAGAAGGCAAGATTGCTTTGACTTTTACATTGTTAAGGTCATTGGAATAATTTTTGGCTTGCCAAAGAATTGTATAAGTTGTTGGTTCTCCAACTTGAGGTGGCAAAGGTCCTGAATTTCCGAAAAATTCTTCCTGGAAATAAGCTTTTTGTAAAATAGTTAATTTTGAATTAAGTTTTATCTCAAACTCTTTTTCGGCTTCACTAATTAACACTTCATCCCTCAAAACTAAATTTTTTGCTTCTTGACTAAAAGTTTCATCTTTCACTTTTATCCAAAATTCAACTTGGCCTTCCTCCCCAGCATCTAAAAAGCTCAATTTTGGTATATTTTTCCAATCAAAAATTATAGAATTATCTCCGGGACCAATTTCTCCCTTATCGGAACGCAAAGTTTCCATATCAAATGCTTCACTGTCTAATTTAACTAATAAAAATTTCTTTAGAAAAGATTTTTTACCTATATTTTTAAAGAAGATTTCATAATGAAGTAAGTCTCCTGGATTAGCAATATAATTTGGAGAATTATTTACTATCTGAGATATATAAATAGCCGGTTCAATAATCTGAATTGATTGGGCAGCTTCTTTCAAAATAACAATTTCTCCATCTATATATATTCCTAACTCCGCTTTAAAAACTTTCTGGTCTCCTGTGTCTCCGTTAATATCCCCCACTATTTTTATTCTTCCTCCACTCACTTGGCTAAGCAAAGGAACCTGCCATTCTGTCTTATCTAAAGATTGAGGGATAGAATCCTCAAATAAAAAGTCCTCTGGATAAGTCAGTTTAATTCTTAAGTCGGAAAGTTCACAATCAAAATTTGAAAAATAGTTTAAAGAAAAATTAAGTTTCTGCCCCGTCTCAATTTTGGAAGCCAAATCAAATTCAAAAGTTAAAGGAACAAACTTAACTTGAGTACTAAAAGTTGTTTTTGATTCATAGTGTGCTTTTAGGTTTTTAGGCTGATAATTTAACCAAGCGTTGGCAGTTACTATTTCATTTTCTTTACCTAATAATCTGGCCCTGAATTTAAAACTTTTTTCTTGTCCAGGGTATATATCTTCTACCTTTTCAGCTACTCTCAACGCCCCATTATTTTCAGGAATAGAATATTTTGGATATTCAAAAACAAGTTCTGGATTTTCTAGAACAATGTCTCCGTTATTTTTATATCTCACTAAATATTCTATTTCTTCTCCTGCTTGGGTAACTTCTGGTCCCAATATCTCAATTTTTAAAATTTCTTTGGAATAATTATTTCTTTGAAAATACCAGAGACCTACTAATCCAGCTCCTAAAAATAGAACTATAATAGAGATTGCTAAAAATTTTTTTGGCATATTTTTTATTTAATTTATTAATTTAAAAGAGAATCAAGATTATTTTTATCTTCTTCTTTTATTTTTAAATGTTTTAACATTTCCCAATCTTTTTTTAAAATAATTCTTAAAATTTTTATTGTATTTATGTTTATGTTTGAATATAATTCTTGGTCTGTTTTATTGGTTTTTTGAAAACAGGATTTACAAATTATTCCATTTTCTTTGGAAAATAAATAAATATTTTCTAAGGATAACTTCTGGCGACAAATATGGCAATAATAAAGTTCTGGTTTGTATCCTAAAATAGAAATCAGATTCCAAAAGAAATAATGGTAAATAATTTCTAATTTCCAACTTCCAACTTTGAGTTTCCACGTATTTAATCGTTGAAAAGTCTCTTTCAAAAGTTGCCAAATTATATCATCCTTTTCTTCTTCATGAACTAAATTATTTATATCTTTACTGACTCTTAAGGCAATCTGAAATCTATCGCTATCTGTTTTTAAATTTTTAAACTTATTAAGCAAAACTACGTCTGTTAAAGTTTTATGAATCTTCCCCTGTATAAATTCAATTTCGGAAAGAGAAAAAATTTCTGTACCTGCTCTTAATTTTGACTTAATTTTTCGGATAGCTTTGCCAAATATATGTATTATTCCAAAATCTTTTGTAAAAACATTAAATATCCGGCTATCTGCGCTATATTCTTTTTTTTCTAAAAAAAATCCTTTAGTTCTTAGATAAGTAAATGGCATTATTATGCTATTAGCTTTTAAAATCTCCCAAATTTTTTAGATAATCTATATCATTATTGATTTGTTTTCTCTCTTGCCAATTTGTCCATACCTTCTTTTTCTCAAGCCCTTTAATTAGTCCTTTAACATCTTTGTGATTAATGTTAGGACCATATTTTTTAAAATCAAACTTCTTTTCAAGTGCTTCTCTTTCTTGCCGAGTATATCTTCTTGCTGAATTAGGAAATCTTGAAGGGGCTTTTCTTAATTTTTGCCTTAACTCAATTCGGGATACATACCCTTTTTTACCGAAAAAACCTTCTGTTGATTTTTCCATAATATTTATACTCTGGTTATTTTAGATGACCTTTTTAATTCCTAAATAAATTTTCTTTTGATTAATTTTCATTATCTTTTTATTTTCTAAAATCTCTTTTGGTATATTTTCTCTAATGTCTTTTGCTTTTGTGTCTGATAAAATCTTTTCTTTGTTATCTTCTAGAAATTTCTTTGATTCTTTTTCTGCTTCATAATAAATTATAATTTCGTCTTGAGGTGTAAATTTTGATTTCTTACGAAGACTTTGAATCTGCCTAACAATCTCTCTAATGTTTCCCTCTTCTTTCAATTCCTTTGTGATTGTTGTGTCTAATTCTATTTCTTTTTTTATTTTTGGATCAAAAACTATGTTTTTTACATTTACTTCTTCTTTAATAAGATTTAATAATTCTTGATTATCTTTAATTTTTTCTTCTTGTCCTTTAACATTAATCTTTAACAAGGCAAGTGGCTGTCTTATTTTTATCCCCACATTGGCCCTCTCAGATAATGATAAAGCAACTATATCTCTAATATTCTTCATATCATTTTCTAAATCTAAATCTATAAATTGTTTTTCAGATTTTGGCCAATCGCATAAATGAATTGATTCTGGCATAGCTTCTGTTCTTAAGTCTGAATAAACTTGTTCTGCAAAAAATGGCATCATCGGAGCAATTAATTTATCTAAACTTAAAAGGACAAAGTAAAGAGTAGAAATCGCATCTTGAGAATTATCTGGGGAATGAAATCTTTTCCTAGAACGTCTAATATACCAAAGGGATAAATCGTTTATAAAGAAATCTTCAATAGATAAACTTGCTTTATATGTGTCATAAATATCTAAAGACTCTGTAACCTTTTTTATCAAATTATTTAAACAAGATAAAATCCATTTATCTAGAATATTCTTGGAATTTAATAATGCTGAAGAAAATTCTTGTTGAGAAGTATAGGTGTTATAAAAGGCATAATTATTCCATAAAATTAAAAGTTTTCTTCTTGTTTCTTGAGCTACATTATACCCAAATCTCAAATTAGAAATCGGGTTTTGTTTAGCATACATCCACCTCATAACATCTGCTCCTATCTGTTCTACTGCGTCGTCAAACCAAATAGCATTACCTTTTGATTTATGCATTTCTTCACCTTTTTCATCAACCACTGTAGCATATCCAAAAATTGTCTTAGTGGGAGGAACTTCCTCTAAGACTTGGCTCATAACCAGAAGAGAATAAAACCAGTTTTTAAATTGGCCCGGGAAAGATTCACAGATAAAATCAGAAGGAAACCATTTTCTCCAAAAATCTTTGTCCGCAGAATATTTACGTGTAGAAAAAGAAACAATGCCTGCATCTAACCAAGGATTGCCTACATCTGGAATACGAGAAATTATCTCTCCGCATTTTGAACATTTAATTTTAACATTATCAATCCATGGCCGATGAGGAGAATTTCCCTCAAATTCATCCCATCCTTCAACTGCTTTTTCTTTTAGTTCTTCTTTAGAACCAATCACTTCAAAATTACCACATTTTGGACATTCATAAATTGGAAGAGCTAACCCCCAATAACGCTTCTTGGAAATAAGCCAGTCCTGCATATTTTTCAACCAATCCAGTTCTCTACTTAAACCAAATTCTGGAATCCATTTTATCTTCCGAGCACTTTCCATAAGATCATCTCTTATTTTATCCATGGAAATATACCATTCATCAACTAATCTGAAAATTAGTTCTGTTTTACATCGCCAACAAGTTGGATAACGATGAGTGTAATTCTCGATTTTAAAAACAAAATCTTGCTTTTCTAAATCTTCAAAAATTAAATCATTTACTTCGGTCACTAACTTATCTGTTAAATAATCAAATCCATGTCTGTATCTGCTTTCGTCGTTTGTAGGATTGATTACGGGTATTTTTAATTCTTTACTTAATTGGAAATCCTCTTGACCACAGCCAGGAGCAATATGAACAACGCCAGTTCCTTCTTCAATGTTTACTTCATCCCATAAAATGACTCTATGTTCATATCCTTTGAGTACTTCCTTAATTTCGAGGAACTTATCAAATCCCATGCCTTGGTATTTCACTCCCTCTAGTTTCTTCCCTTTAAATGTTTCTATAATTTCACCATTCTCAATAATTTTAGCTTTTTCTTGGAGTAAAATAAATTTTTCTCCTTGTTTGTTTTTTATTTTGGCATATTCCAAATCAGGATGGACTGCTAAGGCAACATTAGCCGGCAAGGTCCAAGGCGTAGTGGTCCAAGCAAGGAAAAATGTTTTTTCTTGTCCCTGAACAGGTAATTTTATAAAAATTGCTTTATGAGTTATTTCCTTATATTCTTCACTTAATATTTCATGTTGAGAAATTGCTGTCCCACAGCGAGGACACCAAGGCACAACATCTCTTCCTTTATAAAGAAGTCCTTTTTCTTTACATCTTTTTAAGAAATGCCAAATCGTATAATTATTCTCATCGGACATTGTAAAATAAGAATTATCCCAATCCATCCATTGTCCTAAACGAATTGATTGTTTGGTCTGAATTTCTGAATATTTTAAAACTCTTTCTTTACATTTTTGGACAAACTTTCCTATCCCGTATTTTTCGATATCTTTTTTATCTTTAAACCCAAGTTCTTTTTCAACTTCTACTTCCACCCATAGCCCCTGGCAATCAAAACCATTTTGATATCTTTCATCAATCCCTTTCATGGCCTTATATCTTCTAAATAAATCTTTATAGGTTCTTCCCCAGGCATGATGAACCCCCATGGGATTATTCGCTGTTATGGGCCCGTCTAAAAATGACCAAGTTTTTTTATTCTTGTTTTTCTCTCTTAACTTCTCAAAAATTTTCTTGTCTTTCCAAAACTTTAAAATTTTGTTTTCCATTTCTGGAAAATTAATATCCATATAAGGTTTTTTATTGTTCGTATTCTAACTCTTTAAATTCTCCAACTTTTAAGGGAAAAACTTTGTTCGCATCTAAAATATCCTCATCTTTTACCCCCATTAATGCTTCATCTAAAATATGTAATGTTCCTTGATGGCTTATTATTAAAATATTTTTGTTTTTATATTTTTCATTAATTTCATTGAAAAAATCAAGCAATCTTTCTTTGACATCTAATATACTCTCGCCATTTTTAGGTCTTCCAAAAAATCTTTGTTTTGAGCTAGGAAAATCTTTTCTATAATCTTTGATTAATTTCCCCTTATAATCGCCATAATCTATTTCCCTAAGGCGGATATCAAAGATTGGCTTCACATTAATTTTACGAGAAACAATTTCAGATGTTTGTTTGGTCCTAGTAATATCTGAAGAAAAGATTAAATCTATATTTTTATCCTTCAGCTGTTCTCCCGTCTCTTCTATTTGTTCTTCCCCTCTTTTAGTCAAAAATATGGGAGATGGCTCTGGCCAAGGATATATTGTCTTTTCTTTTTTCAGCTGATAAGGAGTTTCTCCATGTCTTAAAATAAAATAAGTATTATTCATTTTACATTTTTTCGGGCGCAGAAATGCTCATTATATTTAAAGTATTTTTTAAAACAATTTTTGTGGCTAATACTAAACTTAGACGAGCACTACTTAATTCCTTGTCTCCTGTTAAGACACGACAATTTTTATAAAATTGATGGAAGCAAGCAGCTGTTTCCAGAGCATATTTAGGCAATCTTTGAATCTGATAATCTTCAGTCGTATCTTTAATAACTTCTGGGAACTTAATCAACTGTTTAGATAATCTTAGTTCTAAAGGATTATCTAATAATTGAAAATCCGCATTATATCTAGCAGACTGTGATTTTTCAAGAATACTACAGATTCTGGCATAAGCATATTGGATATAATAAACTGGATTTTTTTCTGATTTATCCTTGGCTAAAGACATATCAAAATTCAAATGACTCCCAGTTCTTCTCTGCAAAAAGAAAAATCTAGCTGAATCTATACCTACTTCGTCAATCAATTCGTCTAATGTTACATAGATACCTTTTCTTTTAGACATCTTAACACTCTTGCCTTTTTGAATAAGACGGACTAATTGCATAATAACAACTTTGAATTGTTCTTTTTTATATCCTAAGGCTTCAACTGCAGATTTCATACGTCCTATATATCCATGATGGTCAGCCCCCCAAATGCATATTATTTGATTAAATCCTCTTCTAAATTTATTTTTTAAATAAGCGATATCAGATAAAAAATAAGTTTTTTCGCCATCTGCTTTTATTAAAACTCTATCTTTACCATCTCCAAATTTTTCTGATTTGAACCAAATAGCTTTATCTTTTTCATAAATCAAATCATTATCTTGCAACCATTTTAAAACATTTTCTATTTCTTTATTATTGTGCAAGCTTTTCTCTGAAAACCAAACATCGAATTTAATCCCCATTTTTTGCACGGTTTTTTTAATGTATTTTTCTAAAACTAAATTACCTGCTTCTTCCCCAACTTTTTCTACATCTTTTCCTTTTATTTTTTTCCTGAGTTTTTTTATATAATCTCCTTTGTAAACTGCTTGATCATCTCCAATAACTGAGTGCCCTAATTTTCTTATTTGTTCTCCAATATCATTAATATAATATTCTTTTTCTACATCATACCCTACCTTTTTTAAGACATTTGCCAAAACATCTCCGCAAAAACCTCCCCGACCATTTCCAAGTGTTAATGGTCCTGTTGGGTTAGCGGAAATAAATTCAACTTGGATTTTCATTTTCTTATCTATGTTTACACTGCCGAACTCTTGGCCTTGCTTTAAGATTTTCTTAATCTGTTCTTGGATAAGAGTTTTAGATAAAAAAAAGTTGATAAATCCTGGTTTAACTATTTCCACTTTATCAAAAAGCGATTGGGAATCTAAGCTACTAAATGTTCTGGTAATAAATTCTGCTACTTCTAACGGATTTTTCTTGGTTATCTTTGCTATTTCCATTGCTAAATTACTTGAAAAATCACCATGAATTTCTTTTTCAGGATATTCAACAAAAATTTTAGGTATTTCAAAATTAGGCAATTTTGCCTCTTTTTGTAAGACATTTATTGCCTTTTTTAGTAATTCAGATATTTGTTCCTTCATAAATATATGTTTTTAGTTTACCTTGTTAGAGGTTTTATTTCAAGCCTGTTAATACCGCCATGCCGAAAAGATATTATTATCCTTATTGAGATTAGAAATGTTTTGAGTTAAACTAAAATAACAATTGTTTTATCAAGTCAAAATATGCGAATCATATTAGAAAACAAAAAAGCCTTATTTGATTATACTATATTAGAAAAATTTGAAGCTGGCATAGTATTGCAAGGGATAGAGGTAAAATCCATAAAAACCGGGAAAATGAACTTACGGGGATCTTTTATTGTTATTAAACAACCAGATGCTGAGGTCTTTCTGATAGGCGCAAATATCCCTCCTTATCAACCAAATAATACACCTGATGATTATGACCCCAAGAGAAGTCGTAAGCTTCTTCTAAAAAAAATTGAAATAAAGCGCTTAATAGGTAAATCCCGAGAAAAAGGTTTGACAATGGTGCCTATAAAAGTGTATACTATCAAGGGTAAAATAAAGATAGAGTTTGCCATAGTAAAAGGAAAGAAAAAATTTGATAAAAGAGAGAAGATCAAAAAAAGAGAAACAAAAAAAGAAATAGAAAGAGAAATAAAGAGGGGGTGAATGTTTTGACAGGAATTTTACCTGAAACAAGCAAGCCGAGCTCTGAAATCTCGTTAAACTTTCAGAAAATTAATAAGTGCAAACTTATTTTCAAAACCAGCTTACGCTTTTGCGTAATGGTTGCCCTAAACTGAGTTTACTCTAGTTTGGAGCCATCTCCCTATTAATTCTCAATAAATAGTAAGAGGTGTTATACATTGAGATAGATAATTATCTTGTTCTGAATAATTATTGAAACTAAGGAACTCGGATATCAAAAGTTTTGTTTGTTTTATATTTTGTTATCCTAAAAATAAAATAAACTAATCTTGTAGAATTGTTTCGGAAGAATTTTTGGACGCGAGTTCAACCTCGCCATCTCCACAAATTATTAAAATTAAAATTTTGTCTAAAAGGATATTTATCAACAATAGAATACGAGCGAGAGAGGTGAGATTAATAGATGAAACTGGAAAACAATTAGGAGTTTTTAGTTTGACAGATGCCTTAAGAAAATCCCGAGAAGCTGGATTGGACTTAATCCAAGTGACAGAAAGAGTCAATCCACCTGTTTGTAAAATTTTAGATTACGGAAAATATGCTTATCAAGAAAAGAAGAAAGAAAGAAAACAAAAACAAGACCGAAGCGGAGAATTAAAAAGTGTGAGATTAAAATTTAATATATCCCCCCACGACCTTGAGACCAGAGCAAAATCTGCCGAAAAATTCCTTAAAAAAGGATATAGAGTAAGAATAGAAATGGTTTTAAGGGGTAGAGAAAAACGACTTTCTGATTTTGCCAGAGAAAAATTAAACCAATTTTTAAAAACGCTGCAAGAATTAATCCCAATTAAAATTGAAAAAGACGTGAAGCAAGCAGGTAAGGGATTAATAACCATAATAACCAAGTTATGAAAACAAGAAAATCAATCAAAAAAAGATTTAAAATTACCAAAACTGGAAAAGTCACAAGAAGAGCTATTGGACAAGACCATTTACGCGGTAAAAAATCAGGAAAAAGGATTCGTAAAACAAGAAAAGTAAAAACTCTTCCTGCTGCTTTGGCTAAAACAATTAAAAAGGCCTTGGGCCGTTAAATTATTTATGGTTAGAATAAAAAGAGGTATAACTGCTAATAAACGCAGAAAAAAAATCTTGAAAGAAACTAAAGGATATCGTTGGGGTAGAAAGTCAAAATATAAACAAGCAAAACAAGCATTTATTAAAGCCAAGACTTATGCTTACCGCGATAGAAAGGTTAAAAAAAGAGAGTTCCGAAAATTATGGCAAATTAGAATAGGTGCTGCTTGCCGTAATCTTGGATTGTCTTATAGTAAATTTATTTATCAATTAAAAGAAAAAAAGATTGAGGTTGATAGAAAAATTTTAAATCAATTGGTCCAAGAAAAACCAGAAATTTTTGAAAAGATAGTAGAAGAAGTAAGGCCAATGGAAGATAAAAAAGTTAAAACGATAGAATCAGTAAAAAAATAATTTTAGTTTGAAATAAAAAAAAGCATTTTAAAATATGCTTTTTTTAATTCTCAACTATTAATTCTGGTTGAAAATATTGGTTAATCCTGATATCTTCAGAATAAACTTTTTTTATCTTTTTCTCATCAATCACAACTTTCAAAATAATACTTTTCATTGTTTCTTTGGAAAAATGTTGGTCAAAAATAAAATTACCTAAACTATAAGCAACCCAGCCATCTTTGAATCTTTCAATCGCTTGAACCACATGTGGATGATGCTGAACCACTAAATCTGCGCCACTATTAATACAATCTTGAGCAAAAGAAACTTGAAAACTTGTAGGATCTTGTGCATATTCTTCGCCAGCATGGAGAGAAACAATCAAAACATCTACATCTTGTTTTGATTCTTTAATATGTTCTTTTACTATGTCCATGCTATCTTGGTTAATCCAAGCTATTCCAGATTTTACTCCTTCGGCTTTCCAATTCTCTGGACCTAAATTTGTATAACCTAAAAATCCAATTTTAGTATCTTTGACTTGTTTTATTCTTAAAGAGAATGATTCATCTTCATTAAACCCAGCTCCGATATAGTCTATGTTATTTTCTTCTAAAATATTCATCGTATCTTCAAGCGCAATCCTTTGATAATCAAACATATGATTATTGGCCAAAGATAAAACATCAAAACCAGCATAAATTAATCCTTCTATCGCTTTTGGGTCAAATCTAAAAGAATAAATGCTTCCTACTTTAATTCCTCTATCTGAAATCGGACCCTCTAAATTACCAAATAAAAGATCTGATTTTTTAAGTTCATCAACAATCTTCAAAAATGGAAATATAAAATCTCCTGTTCCTTCTTTATCTGTCATGTATTTAACTCCTCTATCCAACATAATATCTCCTACAAGAAAAAGATTAATTTCAGAATTATTAAAATCTTCTTTGTCCTTCTGATTATTAAAACTAATTTCTTTTTTAAAATAAAGAGAACTTAAAATAAAATATACCAAACCAAGAACCAAGCAACCAAAAAGAATTCTTTTTATAAATTTAATCTTCATTCTATTATTCAAAATTAGCAGAGATATAATCTCTGCTTTTTATTATACATTTTTTTTGATTTTTTACTCAAAAAATAATATATAAAATTAAGTAATTGTTCTCAAAAATTCGTTAGCTTTTTCAAGAGTTTCTTTGCAATCTTTATATGTTAATTTATCAAGAGCTTCCTCATATAAAAGCCATTCATATGCTTTATGCTCCGAAGATATCATTATTTTCTTGGTTTTGGTTTCCGCTAAAAAATAAATAACTATTTTGAAAATATCTTTTTCCTTTAATTTAAAAGAATTTCTCTTATTTTCCCTAAAAATCTTCTGGCCATTTACCTCATAAGAATATTCGCTTTTTTCCTCAAAATCTTTGATAAAATTAAGATCTTTAATCCCTGTTTCTTCTTCTGCTTCTCTTAAAGCAGTTTGTTTTAAATTTTCTCCATCTTCTGTATGTCCCTTGGAAAAACCCCAGTAGCTATAACCATAGTCAAGAATTAAATAATATATTTTTTTGTTTTCTCTGCGAAATATCACTGCCCCAGATGCTTTTTCTATTGTCATATTAATGAAATTTTTATGTTTCTTTATTTTTTTAATTTATCGGCAAAATTCAATAATTTTTTTCTGCTAGATTTAAGCCAAGTTTAATGCAAATAGCAATTCCAAACAAACATAAAAACAAATCTGCGGCCCGTAAAGTCATAGCATATATAGTCCCATTCCCCGCCCCTATACCTAAAGCATTAAAAGTAAAAGCGCTGGCCGCTTCAATACTTCCTATCCCAGCAGGGAATGGGAACATTAGGGCAAAGTTTGTAAAGCCATAAACACTTAAAACCTTTAATACTTCAATCCCTTCTCCTAAAAAGAAAATTATAAGACCTGCTCTGAAAAACAATAGAAAATATCTCAAGAAAGCAAGCATAGAACTTTTCCAAAATATTTTGCTTTTTGAAGAAAAAAACTCTATTATTTCTTTTTCTGTATCAAATATTATTTTCCCATTTTTATGTCCTTCAATCTTCTCTTCTTTAATGCCAATAAATTTTAGAAGCCATCTTAGAATACTTTCTTTCTTCAAAATTTTAAAATAAAAGAACAAAAGAGAACCAAATAATCCTCCGATTACTAAAAAAACCAGCCAAATCATTGTTCCTGGAGGAAAATAACCATAAAAACAAAATGATAAGACCCCGGTTACTAAAAATAAAAGAAAAAATGTCGCGCTTAAAATCTTACGGATAATGACAGATGCCGTACTTTTTTCCCAACTAATATCAAACTTTTTATTCAAAAGATAAATTTGAAAAACTTCTCCTCCTAAAAGTGCAAAAGGCGTGAGATAACTTATAGAAAAACCGGCTAGCCATAATTTTATTAATTCTTTAACCGGGATATTAAATCCTTGGGATTGTAAAATCAGTTTCCAATTTAAACAACTGATCATGGCAATAAAGAAAGTTAAAAGAACTATGGTCAATCCCTTAAACCCAGAGAATAAGACAATAGCTTCATTTATTTTACCCCATCCTACTATCTGCATTACAAACAGAAAAATTAAAAGCCCAATACTAGAGGCGATTAAAAGTTTAAATATATTCTTCATAAAATAGATTTTAACATAATAATTCAAACAACTAAATAAAATTGCCTAAATTTGTTAAGTAATTTTAATCTCTAAAATAAATTTTTTTGTCTAGAAATTTTTCTTTCTTTCCCTTTCGAAAATATATTAATTTTACCATACTCGCCATCATAACCAGGTTCAACATATATTTCTTGTTTTCTTAATCTGGAAATCGCATCTGCCATTTCTGGTAAATTTGCTTGTTTTAAATCTAATATTGGAATATTAAGTAAAATATTAAATTCTGAACCGAATTTTTGAATCAAATCTTTGTATTCTCTTTCCACTCCTTTTGTTCCAGCCCCTATTTTTAATAAATCAGCAATTATATCTTTTAAGGGAACCAAACTTTTAAAAGGAACCGCATTTGTTGGCTTAAATCCTTCTGGCTGGTCAGCTAATTCTTCCACTCTGCTTAAAACTCCTATGGTTAAAGGTCTTCCACAGACAGGACAAATTCCATTATATTTTTTTGTTTCTTGAGGAGAACAACTAATCTCACATTTTCTATGGCCATCATAATAATATTTACCTTGTTGGGGAAAGAACTCAATAGTATAAAGGAATTTTTTAGGATCTCCTGATTTTATTGCTTCATATATGGCTGAATAACTCAACTCCGTATCAAAAACATTTACTTCCCTGCCTATTTTTTGAGGAGAATGAGCATCTGAATTTGAAATCAATGTAATCTTCCTAACATCAGGCATCCTCCAAAGCATTGCTGGGCTTGCCGAGAGCCCTGTTTCGCAAGCAAAAATATATTTTGAGTAATCTTCAAAACATTCCTCTAAAGAATCAAACCCAGATTTTGAACCGAACAAAGAAAACCAGGGCGTCATTATATGGGCCGGGATAATTAGACAATCAGAAGAAATACTTAAAATAATCTTGGCTAATTCTTTTATATCAAGCCCTAGAATAGGCCGGCCATCGGATTTTAAATTTCCTATCCAGCTAAGTTGAGTATTTATTTTTTCAACTGTGTTAAAATCAGGAGCCAAAATCAAAATATGAATCTTTCTAACTTTATTGTTTTTGGAATAAATACAACTAATTTCTGATGTCAAAATAAATCTTGTCTTTCCATTTTTAATTCTAAATAGCCCTGGTTCAGCTGGCTCCAGTTTTTCTTTTAGATTATTAAACCATTCTGGATGAGTAAAATCTGCCGTACCTAAAACATTAATCCCTTTAATTATGGCTTGTTCTTCCAAATGTTCTAAGTCTGATTGAGGAGAAGTAGCTCTGGAATATTTAGAATGGATATGAAAATCAGTAATAAATTTCATAATTAATTTATTAAATATTTAATAAATTCCATAAATGCTCCTAAGAATAAAATGATTATTATGGAACGAAAAAAGTATTTGGGAATATTTAAGCTGTATTCTGGAATTCTATCACCATATTTTTTGGCTTTTTTATAAATTAAACTAATAACTGTTCCATCAACCAATCCCATAAACGTCCCTATAAAAGCAATGACCCAAATAAATTGTCTAATTCCAATTAAAAATAAAATTAAAGGAACAAAAGCAACTAAAGTAAAAGAAGTAAGATAGGGAATATTATAATCAAAAATTAAAGTATTTTTAAGATAATTTGCGGAAGTTAAAAAAGAAGTAGAAACAGTAAATATGCCGAAAATTGCACCCAATAACATAATTCTTTGTCCTAAGAAAGGAATAAGGCCCTGGAAAGCTTCTGGGCTTGTACTACTGCCTGTCACTCCACTGATAAATAAACCAAATAAAAAATAAAAACCAAGACAAATTATCATAGCTTGTAAAATTACTTTTTTAAGGTTTTTCTTTTCAGCTAAAATATTTACAACTCCTGGTATGGCATTCCAACCAACTAAACTAAAAAGAATTACTCCGTAAGGTAAAAAAATATATTTGGGGTCAGCTAAAATAAAATTATTAATATCAACCTTGGGAAAAGCATTAAAGAAAACAAGACCAATCGCCGTAAAAAAACAAATATTCATTAAAAGCTGAACTTGAGAGATTAGTTTTATGCCCGAGAAAACAAAAAAACACAAAATTGCCCATAAAATTAAACCTATGTATAAAGGACTTAGAGAACTTGGTAAAATAATTCCTAAAAAATTATTATTTAAAATAATATAGGCCAAAAGAGAACCAATGGTCCCAAATATGGTTGAAAAAGAAACCAATATCTTGGCTTTTTTACCCAAATATTTTTCCGTATAACCGATTAATCTATATTTTTCTTTGGTTCTTAAAATAATCTCTCCAAAAAACAAATGTAAAACAAGCACCACTGTGCCCAAAATAAGGAAATAGAAAAGGCAAAAAACAATTCCGCTTTTCGCCATTACATAAGGTATTCCGAAAACTCCTGCTCCAATTATCGTACCGATTAAAGAAGCCAAAGCCAAAACTGAAGTTTTATCTTTCATATTTAAATATATTTATATATTCTTCCCTATCCTTTTAATAAAATATTTTGTTATATTTTATAAACCTTATATCCTTCCCTAACCTTATCTTTTGCTTCTAAACCAACTGATTCTCCTTTTTTCCCTTGCTTGATTTTTTTATGCTCCACTTCCATGGAACCAACTTTTTGTTCAAAATCAGTTGATTCTCCCCCAATAATTCTAATCATATCCCCGGCTTTCAAGGATGCTACTAACTCTACTACCATGACCTTAATCTTATCAAAATAATGTGTAACTTTACCTATTAATTTACCTTCTTTATCTGTCATATTAATTAGCAATTATTTCTTTTAATAATTAACTATTATTTATTATTCGACCTTTTCTCTTTTTTTATTAAATCAATTAATTTCTGAACTAATCTTTTAGGATCAGTATCTGAAACAATTTTTTTCTTGGGCCTATATCCTCTTTTTAAGACTTCATCTATTAAATCAGCTGTCCCTCCGGTACCTTTTAAAACTCCGATAGGCATTTTACTTTCAAAAGCAACTGTAAACTCGTTTAATGTTCCTGTTCTTCCACAAATAATGATTACTCCATCTGCTGCTTTGGTTAATATTAAGTTTCTACCAACATAATCAAACCCCGTATAAACAATTAAATCAAATTGATCAGTTGGTAAATGATACACTTTTAAATGTTCCCTTTCCGTATTAGCTGGAGAAAAGCCGATACTCATGCCTCCTTCCTCTTTACATCCTTCAGCAGAGTAATAAGGAGCTCCTGTAGTGGCCCCAGTGAGAAGAACACATCCTTGTCGAACCACTTCTCTTCCAATTTCCCTTGATATCTCTTTTATATTTGAACAACAATGTTTTGTATCTGCCGCTCCAGAAACAACTATTTTATATTTTACTTTATATTTCATATTTTAAAATATCTATTATTTTATATGTTTGATTATACCACGTATATTTACCTAAAATCCATTCTAAATTCATACCCATATTTCTTAAATCCTAATTTTTCATAAAAACCATGCACACCTGAGCGACTAAAACGACTATTGCAAATTAATTTATAACATTTACATTCTTTTGCTTTGGCGATTAAAAGATGCATAATTTTTGTCCCATATCCCTTACCCTGAGAATTTTCTTTCACATAAACGTCTTCTATAAAGCCAAATGGCTCGGGATGCAAGTCATTTTTTAAAACATAAAGCCGCGCCCTGGCGACTTCTTTATTGTTTTCTAATATTAAAAACTTAAAACCCTCTCCTGAAATTTCTTCAATTTTAGTTTCCATATTTTTTAATTACTCCACTGTTACACATTTCGCAAGGTGCCTGGGATGATCCACATCACACCCCCTAAAATCAGCTGTATAATAAGCTAATAATTGTAAGGGAATAACATTTAATATAGGAGATAAATATTCTTTGGTCTCTGGCACTTTAATAGTATAATCAACAAATTTTCTTATTTTTTTGTCATCTTTATCCATAATAGCAATCACTTTCCCTTTTCTGGCTTTAACTTCCTGAATATTACTCATAATCTTATCGTAAGTAGAACTATTAGTAGCCAGAAAAACAATTGGCATATCTTTATCAATTAAGGCAATAGGCCCATGTTTTATCTCGCCAGATGGATACCCTTCGGCATGAATATAAGAAATTTCTTTAAGCTTCAAGGCCCCTTCTAAAGCAATGGGGAAATTTATTCCTCTGCCTAAAAATAAAAAGCCCTTGCTATCTTTAAATTTCTTGGCTATCTGTTTTATTTTTTCTTTATCTTTAAAGATTCTTTTAACTTTTAAGGGAATGCTCTCTATCTCTGTCAAAATATGCCTATTTATTTTTAATCCTTTTTCTTGTCTAAGGTATAAAGCCAATAAAGTTAAAGTCATTAATTGAGAAGTAAACGCCTTGGTGGAGGCAACTCCTATTTCCGGTCCAGCATGCAGGAATATACCCGAATCAACTTCTCTGGAAATTGTTGAACCAACTACGTTTATTACGCCTAATGTTCCAACACCTTGCTTCTTGGCTTCTCTGAGAGCTTCTAAGGTATCTGCTGTCTCCCCTGATTGGGAAATTCCAATTACTACATCTCCTTTTTTAATTATCGGATTTCTATATCTAAACTCGGAAGCATAATCAACCTCAACTGGAATCTGGGCAAATTTCTCAATCAAATACTTGGCAATAAGGCCTGAATGCCAACTGGTACCACAGGATACAATAATAATCCTTTTAATTGATTTTATATCAATGTTCAAAGATAATTTTATTTTCCCTTGTTTTATTCTCCCCCTTAAAGCATTTCTTAAACTTTCGGGCTGTTCTAACATTTCTTTGAGCATAAAATGCTTAAATCCTTTTTTCTCTAGTTGATTTATTGTCCATTTTATTTCCTTAACTTTTTTCTCAACCTCTTGCCCTTTAAAATCTTTAATCGTAAATTTATTCCTATATATGTCTGCTATTTGTCCGTCTTTCATATAAACAACTTTTTTTGTATATTTCAAAATTGCCGAAGCGTCCGAAGCCACAAACATTTCTCCATTACCAACACCGATAATTAAAGGCGAACCCTTTCTAACAGCAATAATTCTATTTTCATCTTTGTGGAGTATGGCCAAGCCAAAAGCGCCTTCTAGGAGTTCCAAAGTTTTTATAACTGCTTTTTCAAGATTTCCCTGATAAAATTTTTCTATTAAATGGACTATAACTTCCGAATCTGTTTCTGACAAAAAAGTATGCCCCTCTTTTTGGAGTAATTCTTTTAAGGTTTGATAATTTTCAATTATGCCATTATGAACTATGGCTATTTCTCCCTTGCAATCTAGATGAGGATGAGCATTTCTTCTTGACGGGACACCATGCGTCGACCAGCGCGAATGTCCGATACCAATGTTGCCCGATAGATTTTTTAACTCTGGTATCCGCTTAAATTGAGAAACTTTTCCTTTCCTTTTTAATACTTCTAAATGATGGTTAGTTTTAAGACAAATTCCTACGCTATCATATCCTCTGTACTCAAGACGCTCTAATCCTTGAATTAAAATTGGAACTGCATTTTTTTTACCAATATAACCAATTATTCCACACATAAGATTTGATTTATTTTTGAACTATTAAATAAATGTTTTTTCTATTGCCTCTTTCATTTGTTATAACCCCTTGTTTAATAATTTTAAACTTTGTTCTTTTTGCTAAATCTATTAATTCTTTTTCCGAAAAATAATGGAAATATCTTTCGGCATCTTTTCCCCAGGACCTAAAAACATCACCTCTTTCTAACTTACCTGTTAATTTTAACGCTGTACCTTTAAAAAATACATTTAAATTTTTCTTGGATTCTGGCTTCCAAACTGTTAAGATAAAAAAACCATTTGGTTTTAATATTCTTCTAGCTTCTTCAAGAAATTGTATTTTAAATTTTTCTGACGGAATATGGTGTAAAACAGCAATACTATATATTTTATCAAAATAATTATTAGGAAAAGGAAGATTTAAAGCATTAGCTACTTGAAATTTTATTTTAGGATATTTTTCCTTAGCAATCTCAATCAGTTTTTCTGAAAAATCAACTCCAATATAGTCAATATCTTTATCTTCTAAAAATTCGAGAAAACGGCCATTCCCACAACCCAAATCTAAAATCTTGTCCCCAGGCATAACATAATCATTAAATAAGAACTTCGTCTCTCCCCAAGCTTGTTGCCTAGTTGCTGAAAACTCTGGAGCGATCTTATCATAATCTTCTTTGGTTTTCTTTAATAAATTTTCAGCGTATTCTTTTTTCATATAATATATAAATGACTAAAACAAAAACAATTAAATTGATATTCCAAGAGCTTATCAAAAGCCAGATTAAGAATCGGGAAGATTTGGACTCTTTCAAAAGAAAAATGGCAAAAAAATATAAAATTCCTTGTCTAAAGAACGTGGAGCTACTTAAAATTTATCATAAATTAGCCCAAAAGAAAAGAATTAAATCGTCAGAAAACATTGAAAAATTACTCCGAATTCGTCCCATTCGTTCTCTTTCTGGAATTATTAATATATCTGTCTTAACAAAGCCATATCCTTGTCCGGGAAAATGTATTTTTTGTCCTAGTCAAAAAAATATTCCCAAAAGTTATTTGGATAAAGAACCAGCTGTTCAAAGAGCAATTTTAACTAATTTTAATCCATATCTTCAAGTTCAAGTTCGGTTAAAAAGTTTGCAGAAAATCGGCCATCCTCTAGATAAGGTTGAATTGAGGATAATTGGTGGAACTTGGAGTTATTATCCAAAACAATATCAAACCTGGTTTATAAAAGAATGTTTTGCTGCAGTAAATGAATATGGAAAAAGAACTAAAAATAAATTACGAATAAAAAGTTTAGAAAAACTTCAAGACAAAAATGAAAAAGCAAAATGTAAAATCATTGGTATCACAATTGAGACAAGGCCTGATTACATAAACATAAAAGAAATAAAAAGAATGAGGAATCTTGGGATAACAAGAGTAGAATTAGGAGTGCAAAGTATTTATAATGATGTCCTAAAAATAAATAAAAGAGGGCATAACATTGAATCTACAATCGAAGCTACCAAACTTTTAAAAGATGCTGGATTTAAAGTTTCTTACCAGATGATGCCCAATCTTCTGGGCTCTAATTTTAAAAAAGATGTAAAGATGTTCAAACAACTTTTTACAAATTCTGATTTTCAACCAGATCTTTTAAAAATCTATCCTTTGGCCCTAGTAAAACAATCTGCTTTATATAAGATTTATAAAAAAAACAAATTCCAGCCATATTCTAAAGATAAATTAATCAAACTCTTAATTAAAATAAAAAAACAAATCCCTTACCAATGTAGAATTCAAAGAATCATCAGAGATATCCCTTCAAAATATATTATTGAAGGAGGGACTAAAATATCAAACCTCAGAGAAGTTGTTCAAGAAGAGATGAGAAAAAAAGGATTAAAATGTAAATGTATAAGATGCCGAGAAATTAAAGAAGAACATAATAGCCAAGAAAAGATTTATCTTTTTAGAAAAGATTATAATGCTTCCGGAGGTAAAGAAATATTCTTAAGTTTTGAAAATGAAAAAAGAGATAAACTTTATACTCTGCTACGCTTGAGAATTTCTTCAAAGAAAAGTTATTTGCCAGTTTTACAAAGAGCCGGAATAATTCGAGAAATCCATACCTATGGGCAAATGACACCAGTGGGGAGTAAACCATTGTCTTCCCAACATAGAGGGCTAGGAAAGAAATTAATGAAAAAGGCAGAAGAAATTGTAAAAAAAGAATTTAATTTAGATAAAATGGCTGTGATATCTGGGATAGGAGTCCGAGGGTATTATAAAAAATTAGGATATAAATTAAAGAATACTTATATGATAAAACAAATTTAATCCTCAGAAATCAATCATAAAATAAAAACGCTTTTCTAGGCGTTTTTTATTTACGTTGAGATCAGTTAAATATAAAAATTATAAACGAGAAATTCTAGTTAACCCCGAACAAGGAATAATTTCTATTCCTTTTTTCTCAAGTTCATCTAAAAATAGATTCACACCTAAAGAGTCCGAAGACATATGCCCAGCAACCACAACATTTAAATTTGCTTCTTCGGCTTCTTTTTTATGTTCTTCGGAAATATGCATACCTATTATGGTTCCAATTCCTGCCTGAGCTATTTTAGAATAAAGTTTTGGAGATCCTTCTGTCCCCCCTGTAATTTCTGTTAAGGCAATTTTTCCACAACGATTTTCTGGAGCCCCCACAAAAATTTTAGGACCTGCTCCAATTTTATTTGCTTCTTGATATTCTGGGATTTTTTTCAAGATTTTGATTATATCTTCAACTGTCTCTATCTCCTTATTATTTTCAATTTTATCTTTTAAAAAATTTGCAGATAAATTATCACAAGGAGTATGGCAATTTATTAAATTAAATTTTAGGATTCGAGCAGCATCTACTGTTCTTTGATGATTAATACTATTAACTCCTCTGGCTACTTCGGAAATTCTTTTTTTCATCAAACCTTCGGCAATATTTATAGGTACACCATATTGATTTAAAACATCACATTGAAGATCCATTACATCTGCCAAATGCGCTAATGCTTTTCCTATGGGATGATGAGAAATTATTAAATCTATATCTCCAATTTCTTTGGCCATTAAAATTTCTGCTGGACCAATATCAATACCAACTAAAATCTTTTTAATTTCTTTGTCTTCCGAGATATTCAAAATTCTGGAGTCTAAATATGGATTTTCTAAAGATTCTGTATCAAAATCTTCTTTCTTTTCAGATGGAAGTTTTTCATATTTTTCTTTTTTCCTCTCCAAGAATTTTTTAACTCCCGCCGGTCTTCGAAAATCTGACTCTATCCCCATTTTAATTGCCAAATCAAATATTTCTTTTGTTTTCATTTTTTTATTTAACTTTTTCAAACCAATCTTTTATTCCTTTAACTAATTAAGAAGGAATAAAATCGGTTTTTAGAATATATTTTTCCACTTTAAGTTTTTCACTTGCTATCTTTAAATCAGGATTCGTATAATTCGTTAAAATAAAAAAAGGAATATTATTTATTCCTTTTTGCAACCTTGCCTTTTTTAATACTTCAATACCATTAATATCTGGCAAAACCAAATTCAGAAGAACCAAATCCGGTCTTTTTTCATCTCCTCTTGCTATCTTTTCTAATCTCTCCATCGCCTCTTTAGAAGATTCTGATATTTCAACTTCGAAACCAGCTTTTTTCAAAACTGTGTTATAAATATCAATTATACAAAAATCATCTTTTATTAATAAAATTTTTTCGGGCATTTTTTTATTAAAATTATAATATTATTATACTTTATTAATCAATAAAATTAAAGGAATTCGACTTCCCTAATTTTTTAAATTCCTGTTGAACTGTTTCTTTGTCACTCCAAGGAATCTTCTTATTATTAGCCAGACACATCCATACTTCAGAACCTTTACCAGTGATAATAATTGTGTCTTCTGGTTTTGCTATTTCTAATACTTTTTTTATGGCCTCTTTCCTGTCTAAAATAGTATTTACTATATTGTATTTAGCATTTGATATACCAGATTTTATTTCCGACAAAATCTGATTAGGATTTTCATCATAGGGATCCTCGTTTGTTAAAATAATCTGATCACAATATCTGGAAGCAATTTCTCCCATTTTAGGCCTTTTCCATTTATCTCTCCCTCCTCCGCAAGAACCAAGGACACAAATTAATTTAGTATGTGGTAGTTTGTATTTAAATATAGTTTGATAAACTTTTTCCAAAGAATCAGGCGTATGGGCATAATCAATAATAACTTTAAAAGGTTTTTCCAACACCGTTTCCATCCGACCCGGAATTCCCTTAACCTCTTCTAGTGCTTTTTTACAAATTTCTAAACTAATTCCTTGGGAACGAGCAATAGTAATTGCTGCTAAAGAATTATAAATATTAAATTTACCCAGCAAGTCTATGTTGAATTCAATGTTGTTTATTTCAAAACTTATTTTATTTTCAAAAAGTTTTATGTTATCCGCTTTAATGAGTTTTCCATTTTTATCTGTCAATCTACAATTAATCCCAAACCCAAATTTTTGATTATTGGGAAATTTTAAAAAATATTCTGTATTTTCATCATCTAAATTCAAAATATGAATCTTTTTACATTCTTTAAATAATTTTCCTTTGGCTTTTCGATATTTTTCAAAAGAACCATGTCTTTCAATATGCTCTAAAGATAAATTTGTAAAAACAACAACATCAAAATCAATAAACTTTTCCCGATGTTGTAAAATACCTTCGGATGTCACTTCTAAAATAGCATATGCGCATCCTGCCTTTACCGCCTTACTTAAAAACTTTTGGAGTTTAAATCTGCCTGGCATGGTCATTTTTAATCTATTCAATTCTTCCTCTTTATCTATTTTAAACTTAATAGAAGAAGCAGAAGCAACTTTATACCCCGCGTTTTCTAATATTAACCTTGTCAATTCAATTGTTGTTGATTTGCCCTTTGTACCGGTAACCCCAATTACTTTCAATTTTTTAGAAGGAAAACCATAAATCAAAGCCCCCGTAAAGGCTAAGGTAAGATAATACCCGTTTAATAAAAAAAAGGGAGTAAGTTTTTTAAAAAGATTTTTTATTCTCATTTTCTTAGTATATCATAGCAATTTAGAATTAAAATATTGCAAAAAAATAATTTTGTGATAATATAATTTTATATGCCAATTACTGAATCAGCTAAAAAAAGCGTTAGAAAAGATAAGAAGAGAACAAAGATAAATATCCAGAGAAAAAATAAAGTAAAAGACCTCCTAAAAAAGGTGAAGAGTTTGATTACTCAGAATAAAAAAGATGAGGCTCAAAAACTTTTGCCTCAAATCTATAAGATATTGGATAAGACCGCAAAAACAGGAATAATAAAGAAAAATAATGCTAGTCGAAGAAAGTCCAGAATAATTAAAGCGATTAATAAGATAAAAAAATAAATCTTAGATATCTGCTATTAACATCTTGAGAGATTCTTCTTGCTGAATTTTTCCTGTTTTCATATCTAAATCTGCCTCAAAAATCTTTTGGTAGATTTTTTTTAATTCATCTAAGCTAAATCCTACACTTGCCTGCCAGGCCTTTCTTGCTGGATAGGGTTTGAAAATATTCAGTTTTAAAAAATCATTCAAGCTCTGGCCTTCACTCCTCAGTTCTTTGGCTATTAAAAGCCCTCTAAATTGATAATTTATCATATTGAGTATATTTATCGGCGTATCACCTTTATCTATCCCTATCTGGATGAGATTAAGAGCTTTTTTTCTATTTTTTTGAGCCAAGGTATTTATTATCTCAAAAATATTAGTTTCTAAATTTGGTTTAACTATATTTTCAATATCTTGGGCTTTGATATTTTTTATTTGAGCGGAGCTTTTAAGGCAAATTAATTTTTGAACTTCATTTGATATTTGCCATAAATCATTTCCTACAAATTCTAAAATAAGATTTACGGCTTCATAAGAAATCCCTATCCCTTGTTTCTCAAATTCCTTTTCCACCCATCTTTTTAGTTCGGCATCTTTCAAAGGTTTAAATTCCTGACATTCGGCATATTTTTTCAAAGCTAGAAAAAGTTTATTTTTTTTAGGTATATTATTTTTTTCAAAAATAACAACAATATCTTTTGATTCCGCAATTTCTTTAATTCTTTCCAGAAAGTCTTTTTGAAATTTCTCATTAGAAAATAAATTTTCCAGAAGAAATAATTTTCTCTTAATAAACATTGAGCACTGAAATAACTCATCAACAAATTCCTTAAATTCCTTCTGGGAAATATCTATTCTTTTTAAATTTAATTCATTTTTATGAATTTTTTTATATTTATCCTGAATTTCGTCTAATTTTTTCTGCAACCTATATGTATCTTCACCAAAAAGAAAAATAAACATAAATATTTTTAATAAAAAAACTCTCCTTCAAAGCAAAAAATATATAAGTATTATATAATTAAGAAAATGTAAGAAGAGTCTTTATTTTTCTAGATTCGTCTTGATTTTGTCTATAATCTCATTAGGAGTAAAGTGGGCTTTGACCAAATAATCTATTGCTCCTAGTTTCATTCCTCTCTCAACGTCTTCTCTCTGGCCAAGATTAGAAAGAATAATTACTGGAATAGAAGCTGTAATTGGATCCTCTTTTATCTTAGCTAAAACTTCAAAGCCATCAATGCCCGGTAATATTAAGTCCAGTAGAACCATATCTGGGATTACATCCTTTATTTTTTTTATCCCATCTTCACCATCAATTGCTTCTGTAATCTGAAAATTTTCTTGAGATAGCTTTCTGACCATTAATTCTCTTAAAAATTTATCATCTTCTACTATCAAAATTTTTGCCATATTTTTAATTATTTTTATCCAATTTGTTTTTTAACCTTTTTGATTACTTCTAATGGTTCAAAATCTGTTTTGACTAACCAGTCTTTTGCCCCTAAATTTTTAGCTTTATCAATCTCTACAGGTTGTCCCGAATTAGAAATAATAATAATAGGAATATTTTTTAAACGCTCATCCTTTTGCATCTCCTCCATTACTTCAAACCCATTCTTATTGGGCATTATAATATCAAGCAAGACAAGATCTGGAATATCTTTTTTCATTGAGTCTAACCCCTTTTGCCCATCTTTAGATATAGAAACATCATATCCTCCAGTAATTAATTTTTTGCTTAATAAATTATATAATAATTCTTCGTCCTCTATTATTAAAATTTTTTTCATAATTTTATTTATTCCTCATTTTATTCTAACACACTTCATTTTGAAATAGTAGCAGAAGCGATAGGTATTGTAAAATAAAATGTTGTCCCTTTATTTTCTACTGATTCAAACCAAATTTTACCGCCATGGGCCTCAACTATATTTTTAGCAATAAAAAGTCCTAATCCCGTACCCATAGTTTCCATCTTAATTGCTTCAACTCCTCTAAAAAACCTTTTGAATATTCTTTTTTCCTGGTTTTTTGGTATGCCGATCCCTGTATCTTTTACAGAAACTAATATATTTTTTTGATCTTTCAGATATTTAACAGAAATATTTATTTTGCCATTGTTCTTTGTGTAGCGGATTGCATTGTCAATTAAGTTTTGAATAACAATGTTAATTTTTTCGGTATCAATTTTTACCTTCGGTATTTTGCTCTTTGGTTCTTGAAATTTAAGAGCTATTTTTTTTCTTTTGGCTAATACGGAACAAGAATTGATTACCTCTTGCGCTATTTTTATTATATTCTGGCTTTTAACATTATAAAGAAATCTTCCTTCTTCAATCCTAGTCACATTCAAAAGATCATTCACCAAACGAATCATTCTTTCATTGCTTTTATATGTTTTTAAAAAAAATTCATGTTGCTCCTCAGAGATTTTACCCAAGTCTCCATCAAGAATCATTTTTAATGTCCATTTCACGGCTGACAAAGGCGTCCTTAACTGATGGGCAGAGATAGAGACAAATTCTGTTTTTAACCGCTCTACTGTTTTCTCTCTAGTTATATTTCTTAAAATAACTAAGGTTCCAATTTTCCCCTTAACTCTCATTACGGGAATAGTTGATATTTCTAAGATTAAATTTTCCTTTAATTCCAATTCTTTTTTATATGCCCCTGCGGAAGTTGTTCCCAAAATATCAACAAGAAAATTTAAGGGAGATTCTTTTTCTAATTCAGCAATTTTTTCCCCGATTACTTTTTCGGGATCTAATTCAAAAAAATTTCTAAGGCCAGGGTTAATCGAGGAAATTCTATTTTTTTGGTCAAGGAATAAAAGACCTTCTGGAAAATTTTCAAAAATCGCCAAAGTTTTATCTCTTTCCTCTTCAGATTCTTCCTTCGCTTTTTCCACATCCTCAAGAATATTCATTAAAGCAACTCTTGATTGGGTAATCTCTTGAGTTTGTTCCTCTAAATTTTTAGTTCTTTCTTTTACTTTTTCCTCTAACCCTTGTTTAAGTTTTTCAAATTCAGAGATATCAGAAAGAGCAATAAAATGTCCCAGAAAATTACCTTCCTTGTTTCTCCTGATAGAAATTGCCATATTAACTGGTATTTTGCCTCCTTCTTTCTTTGAAAGCGTCATTCTTCGGGTCAGAATTGTTTTTTCTTTAAGAGTTTTTGACTCAATTAGATTCTGGAAATCTTTTTTATTTAAAAACAAACTATCTACTTTTTCGCCTATTATTTCTACTTCTCTATAACCAGTTAAATTCTGAAAGGCTGAGTTAACAACAAGCACCACTCCTGAAGGGTTAATTGTACAAACTGCTAAAGGAAGAAAAGAAGAAAGTTCTTCTATATATCTTTCTAATTCTTCTAAGTCTTCCATCGTCATTTTAAGCAAATTTTCTGTTCTTTTTTTATCATCCATAATTATAAATCTTACTAAAATTCCCTAATTCCTTAAGATAAATTACCAAGTTATTTTAAATTGATGAGTATTGAGTTCCCCAACTTCACTTCCTTCCACCTTTAAATCTTTCGCAGGAACTATTAGACACATTATCTGATAAAAATACCCTTCTAAATAATGAAGATGAACTGGGTAGATAACAAAATCTCTTATTGTTGTAATACCAGTTTTGTTTTTATAGTCCAATTTATATTCTATCTCTCCCTTGGTATAATACCTCCTCCAGTATTTGGAAGCTAGTTTGGATATTGTTTCTTTATTAACTAATCTGGACATTAACTTAATGATAAAATTAGTTTTAGCCCCCCAACGGCCCCATTCTTGTACTGTTTTATCACTCCAATTAAACATTTTTTGAGCCAACATCAGGGAAAGAAAATCTTGTTGAACTGGATACCATTTATATTTATCTATTTCTGCTTGTTTTAAAGGATATCCTAATTTTCCCATTTCCATTTCTAATTTGCTTAATCCTTCGACTCCTTCTTTTTCTACAATAAACTCACGATCTGTTTTTAAAGAGGAACCAATTATTTCTCCCTCCATTTTTTTTATTTCTTCTAGAAATTGTTTTGAAATTAAGGACATAATTTCATTAAAAACTATTAACAACCGGATTTATAATGTATGTCCGGAAGTTTTATGATTTATTATTTTTTATTTTCAACTTTTCGATTTCTTTTTTTAAATCCATCATTTTTAATTCTCTGCCCACAGTTAATTTATGAAACTTTTCTAATTCGCTTAATCTTTTTTCCAATTCTCTGGTCCTGATTTTAACTTTCCCTTCTAAGCTTTTAGCCAACTCTTCTAATTCTCTGGTTCTTGCTTTTACTTTTACTTGTAAAACTATTTTAGATTCTTCTAAAGCAGCATGATAAATATCCAATTCTTCCGCCATTTTATTGAATGTTTTTCCCAGTTCTTCAATTTCATCGTTCGTTCGAATGTCTACCCGATAACCTAGTTTCCCTTTTCTGATGATTTCAACCCCTCCCTGAAGCTTTTTAATAGGGTTAACTATTAATTGAGAAAAAAATACAGAAACTATAAAAATAAAGATTAAAGTGATAAGGGTAATAAGTATTAGATTATTTGCTAACATTGAAGTCGGTTCATAAATTTCTGATACTGGCCTGAAGACTACTAATTCCCAATCAAATATGGGAAGAAAATCGGCAATAAATAGCATTTGACCAGATTCTGTATCTACCTCTTGAATAACAATCTTTTTCCCCTCTGCCAGCTTTTGGGCAATTTCTTTAAGGTCATCTGAACGAAAATTTTCGGGAGTAGAAAGAATTTCTGCCACTGATTGTCCCTTTTGAGTCAAAAGATAAATATTGTCTTTAGGTGAAGTATAGCCAACTATTATTTTGTTCCAGATATCGGAGAGGAATATTTCTGAGATTAAAGCTCCTTGAAATTCATCTTCTTTAAAAAGAGGTACGGAAATAATAACTGTCGATACTCCAATTACAGAATTAAAACTTGACCAAGCAACATAATAATCTTCTCCACTCCCTTTAACCTGATAAAATTCTGGCTGGTCGCTTTTGTCTTCTAAGGGGCGGTCATCACTACGAACTATTTCTTTGCCTGATTCGTCTAGAATAGATAAAAATTTTATATTATAAGGATATTTTTTTTTATTTTCTAAAAGAAATTCTTTTTTTTCTTCAATCGTTTCCGAAAAATCAATATTGTTAGAAATGGATTGAGATAAATCTTTATAGCTTAAAACCGTATCCTCCACTTCTACAATCATACTTTGGACAAGGAGTTTGTTATAATCTTTGATACTTTCCATTAAAAATTTACGAGCATTCAAATAAGAAAAAAGACTAACCATTATTAAAGGAATAAAAACTAATATGAAAAAAGCAATAAAAAATTTTTCTCTAAGCAATATCTTCATTTTTTTAGAACTTAGTTAATTATTTCTAATAATTCTTCTGGGACCTTGAAACTATCTAGATATTCATTAACATTTGTTATCCCGAAAGGAACAAGTAATCTTTCATCTCTGTCCATCATTAATTCTTCTGCTTTCTCAACTAATTTCAAAGCCTGTTCTGGAACATATTGTTTAGTATATTTCATATCACTAACTCCCGTAAATCCATCTTTAAAATCAACTAAATGTATTCCTTCTTTAAAACCGTTTTCCGTGATCTCTTCAACCGCACTATATATTGTCTCTGACATTTTTTTCAAGGCGCTAACCAAAACTTCTCCTGGATACATTTCATCGTGACTTACATCTACCCCTACAGCAAAATATTTAGGCCTTTTTGCTCCTATTTTTATATCTTGTTCCGTTATCCCTTCGGCGCGATTAGATTCCTGAATAACTTCGTATACTCCCATTCCTGTAGCCCCAGCTACATCAAATATCACATCAACACCTTCATTAATCAGGGACTGAGTCAACTCCCTACCTTTTGCTGGGTCAATAAAAGTACCTGCTGTTTTAGTCAAAACTTCAACGCTTTCTCCTTTAAATTCATTCCAAGTTTTAGCTCCAGCTTTAAATCCAGCAACATAAGTTAAAACAGAAGAAGCATCCATCCCTTGAACTACGCCAATTTTCCCAGTTTTGGAGACAGAAGCAGCAATTATTCCAGCTAGATAACCGCTTTGATCTGAATGAAAAAGATAGGAAGCTACGTTCGGTAGATCGCCTGCATCTTCATCAATCAATATAAAATAAGTATCAGGGTATAAAGGAGCATTTGCTATTATGGCATCCTTGATCATAAATCCCATCCCCACTACTATATCTGAAGTTTCAGCTGCTCGGGAGACATTGGTTACAAGATCCTCTTCCATTTTTTGGATAACATTTGCTTTCAGGCCAAACCCCTTACTCGCCATTTGAACCCCATTCCAACCAGCATCATTAAAAGATTTATCCCCTAATCCGCCAATATCTGTAACCATCGTAATGCTATTAACCCTTCCCTGTTGATCATTAATTTCTGAAGGAGATTTAATTAAAAAAATTAACGCTATAAAAAATACGATGGTTAACCCAATTAATAAAACTAGAATTTTTCTTTCCATATTATTTGATAATTTTAAAATAATTTTTTTTGCTCACCGACTTTTTTCTCATATAATTTTGGTAATTTTTCAATTAATTTTATAAGGCCTAAATTCCTTAACATCCCCGTAGCCTTTTTTATGTCATACTTTTCCCATATGCATTTTTCTAATTCAAAATTAATTGATACATCTTTTTTTATTCTAACTAACCTCCTACTAAAAAACGCTTTGTCTTTGTCCTTTTCTAACTTGTTTTTAATATTATTATTTATCTTGTCTAAGTTTAAATATAATCTGTCTATATCCCCAAATTCTTTAATCAATTTAAGCGCTGTTTTTTTGCCAACACCTGAAACTCCTAAGATATTATCAGAAGCATCCCCCTCAAGCGCTTTCAGTTCTATTAACTGCTTAGGCAATAACCCTTCATATTTTTCTTTTATCGCATCTTGGTCATATATGTATCTGCCCTCATTTCTCAAAAAATAAATTTTAGTCTGAGGATTTATTAACTGGAAAAGATCTGTATCTCCTGATAAAATAATATTTTCTATTTCTTGTTTTTCTTTATTAACTACTAATTCTGATATTGTTCCAATAATATCATCGGCTTCAAATCCTTCTTTTTCAAAAATTGGAATTTCAAATATTTCTAAAAGCTGTTTTATTTTCGGAATCTGTTGATAGAGTTCTTCGGGAGCTTTTATCCTGTTAGCTTTATACTCCTTGTATTCTTTATGTCTAAAAGTAGGAGATGGTAAATCAAATGTAGCAACAATGAAATCTGGATTTAATTCTTTTAATACTCTAAATAAAATTAGATAAAATCCATAAATAGCATTAACTATTTCTTCTCTTTTATTTTTTAATTTTGGTAACCCATAATATGAACGATAAATAAGAGCGTTGCTGTCAATTATAAGAATTTGTTTTTTCCCATCCATTTCTTTAAAAATATTTCTTGATTTTTACTAAAAGTTGCTTGGGAGTAAATTCAGTTTTGATTAAGTAATCTTTAACCCCTAATTGTTTTGCTTCGTCCCTGGTTGCCGGGTCATTATAATTTGAAAAGATAATTATGGGAACTTTAGAAATATTTCTTATTTGTTTGGTCTCCTCTAAAAAAGTTATCCCACTCCTTCGGGGCAATAAAATATCTAATAAAATTAAATCTGGCATATCTCTCTTCAATATGTTTATGGCTTGTTCTGATGAAAAAGCCGAAATAACTTGAAAATTTTCTAATTTAAATTTGGTTTTATACATTTCAATTAAAAATTCCTCGTCTTCTACAATTAAAATTTTTTTGGTATCTCTGGACATATTTCTTCAATAATATCCTGTATCTGACTTTAAAACAAGATTTATTATCTTTATTTACTCATTAATAATTTTCTCTATACTAATATTTTTTTAAGAAGAGGCTTGGCGCTCTTTTTAAACCTTTGACCTTGCTTTGCAAAAGTTTGCTCTTAATGATAAAATATTGTAATGCAATTCAAGATACCGCAATTTTTAGAAAGACAACCTCTTATTATTGGGCCATTGGCTTTTAAACAATCTCTTTATTTCGGAGTGGCTATATTAATTTTAGTTTACATCCACTCTGTAGCCCCTTTTCTGGTTTTCTTAATTTGTTCTGTTATTTTAATAAGTATAGCTTTTGGATTAGCTTTTGTAAAAATTGAAGGGATACCTTTACCAGAAGTAATAATCCAATCTTTCGGTTTTGTTCTTTCTCCTAAGATATATCTTTGGAAGAAAAAAGAAAATTTAAGAGTTATCAAATTAAAGCGTGCTGAAAAAAAACAAGAGGAAGTTAAAAGTTTAAAGGTTAGTCCTAAAAGTATTCTGAAGGAACTCCATTCGAAAATTGAGGGAGGATATTAATTATTACCTATGAATAATTTATCAAGTCAACAATTTCTAGAATTTGACCAGATTAAAAATGGGACTATTATTCTAAAAAATAAAACTCTTCGGGCCGTCCTAATGGTCTCTTCTTTAAATTTCGCCTTAAAATCAGAGGAAGAACAATCAGCAATTATTTACCAATTCCAGTCTTTTTTAAATTCTTTAGATTTTCAATGCCAAATTATAGTCCAATCACGCAAGACAAATATTACTGGTTATTTCGATGAACTAAAAAAATTAGAAAAAAACCAAAAAAACGAACTTTTAAAGCTTCAAACAAGTGAGTACCGAAAATTTATTGAGGGATTAGTTGAAAATGAATCAATTATGAGAAAAACTTTCTTTGTTGTCATTCCTTATTATCTCGGGCAAGAACAAAATGATGATGATGAAAATAATAAAAAAGGAATAAAAAGTTTTTTTAATAAACCAAAGATGTCCGAAGAGATTAATGAAGAAAACTTTAAACGTCACCGAAACCAACTTTGGCAAAGAATGGAATTTGTAGCCCTGGGACTAAGAAGATGTGATTTATCAACGACTCCTTTAACAACTCCTGAATTAGTTGAACTATTGTGGAGCTGGAACCATCCTGGAGAAGCTGAAGTAGGATATTATCCTGAAATTTTACCAGAGTTAATTAAATAATATGAAATTACCTTTTTCCAAGAAAAAAAATGAGTCTAAAGAAAGTATTGCTAGAACAGAGATTATTAATCTGGAAGATATTATTGCTCCGTCTTCATTTGAGGTAAAACAAAATTTCTTAAGAGTAGGAGAACGTTTTGCCAAATCTTTTTTTATTTTTTCTTATCCCAGATATCTTTCAACTGGATGGCTTTCACCTGTTATTAATCTACAATATCCCATGGATATATCTTTTCATATTCATCCTGTATCTTCTAATACTGTATTAAAAAAACTTAGAAAAAAATTAACAGAAGTTCGAGCAGAAATGATGGAAAAAGAAGAAAAGGGACTGATCCGAGATCCTGTTTTAGAAACCGCCTATCAAGACATAGAAGTATTAAGAGATAGCTTGCAAACTGCCCAAGAAAGAATTTTTAAGATGGGAATTTATATTACTGTATATACTGAAACTCAAAAAGAATTAAGAAAAATTGAAACTGTACTTCGTTCCATTCTGGAGGCCCGTTTAATTTATATAAGACCTGCTTTGTTCCGTCAGAAAGAAGGGTTTGTTAGTTGTAACCCATATTGTTTAGACCAACTTGTTGTTCATACCACAATGAATACTGCTCCTCTATCAAGTATATTCCCCTTTGTTTCCTCTGACCTTAGCGCTAACGAAGGAATTCTTTATGGCATAAATATGCATAATAATTCTTTAGTTTTATTTGACCGATTCACTTTGGAGAATGCGAATATGGTTATATTTGGTAAAGCGGGCGGAGGGAAATCGTACGCCGTTAAATTAGAGGTTTTAAGATATTTAATGCAAGACATAGATACTATAATAATTGACCCTGAAAACGAATATAAGTTTTTATCTGATGCTGTTGACGGATCTTATTTTAAAATATCCCTAACATCTCCAGATCATATAAACCCTTTTGATCTGCCGAAGCCAATGGAAGAAGAAATTCCGGGGAATATCTTGAAATCAAACATTATAAACTTAGTGGGTCTTTTAAGGATTATGCTGGGAGGGTTGACCCCCCAAGAAGATGCAATTATTGACCAAGCATTAATTGAAACATATGCTTCTAAAGATATCACGCCGGAAAGCGATCCTGCTTTGTGGTCAGAAAATATTCCATTACTTTCCGATTTCGAATCTGTTTTGGAAAGCATGAAAGGAACAGAATCATTAGTTGAAAGAGTAAGAAAGTTTAGTAGGGGTAGTTATGCTGATTTTTTTAACCAAAAATCAAATATTTCTATGGATAACAAACTTGCTGTTTTCGGTATAAGAGATATGGAAGAAGAATTAAGGCCCATGGCAATGTTTATAATTTTAAGACACATCTGGAATACGGTTCGTTCGTCTTTAAAGAAAAGAATATTAGTTGTTGACGAGGCTTGGTGGATAACGCAGTCTAAAGATGGAGCATCATTTTTATATGGAATTTGCAAAAGGGCCAGAAAATATTGGTTAGGAGTTTCCACAATTACCCAAGATGTTTCTGATTTTATGAAATCGCCTTATGGAGAACCAATCATTACTAATTCATCTTTGCAACTTTTAATGAAACAAAGTACTGCCAGTATAGACTTGGTCCAAAAAACTTTTAATTTAACTGAACAAGAAAAATATCTTTTATTAGAATCAAACATAGGAGAAGGAGTATTTTTTGCGGGACATAAACATGTAGCTATAAGAATTACTGCTTCCTACACAGAAGACCAAATAATTACAACCTCTCCAGAGCAAGTGCTGGAAATAAAAAAATTTAAAAAAAGTATTTCTTAAATTTAAAAAATGCCTGAAGAAGCAACAATAGAATCACCTGGATTAATGGGAAAACTATTCACCATAGAAGGGATTATAATGATATCTTTTGCTGCCTTTATTGATGGAGGAGAATTCCTCCTTGAACTTATACCTGGAGCAGGAACAATTCTTTCTGGAATGCTTGATGTTTTTGCTTTAATCTTTATAGGCCTCATTTGGATGCGTCTTATTAGAGGGCATGGAATAACTGCTACTAAAAAAACTGGTGATATAAAAACAAGCGTTGCAAGGACTGGAAAAAAATATAAATGGTTAAAGCCTTTTTGCATGATTTTTGAAATGATACCTATCGTTTCCAGCCTTGCTCCCTTATGGATAGTAGCTGTTTTACTTGAATTGGCATCTGATGATTGAAAAATATTTATCATGACAATTAGACCAAAAATAAAAAAACAAATTCTATTCATCTTATTAGGGATTATTTTTATATCCTCTTTTTATTTAATATGGAAAATTATATTTAAGCCAAACATTCCATCTCCTCCTAAGCAAGAAATTAAATTTGAAGAAAAAGATTTTGTTTATTTTCAAATACCAGCAGGAAAAATGGTGGAAGATATTATCTTAAGTAAAGAAGCCCAAGAAAAAACCGACAATATTAAAACAAGAATAAAAAAAGTGCGAGATATGTCTGAGGAGTTAAAAAATCTTTCGGAAGAGTTAAAAGAACTTACTGATGCATGTGCTTGCGGAAATTCTTCTTGTCAAAGTGTTCAGTGCGAAAATGGGTGTTGTTGCCAAGCAGAGGGGTGTTCCGCAATAAATACCTGCTCCAAACCAAACGGATGTTTAATAGAAAGCCCTGGTTGTGATATATCAAGTGCTTGTCCAGAAGCAATTTGTGATTTAGAAAACATCAAAAAAAAGACAGATGAAATGGAGACACTGATGGATAATATTAAGAAAGAGCAAGAGAAAATGTTAATAGCTCAACTCTCTATAGCTAATGATTATCTAAAATTGAATCAAGCCGAAATAATGATATCTTCCTCAACAGAAGCTATTGACTATGGAACCTTTTTTAACAAAAAAGACTTGATTCAAAGTGAAAATAATAAAAAAGTTGAAATTAAAACTTTTCCGGGCTGGCCTAACCCCACCATAGAAAAACAAGGTGAAATATTTTTTGACCCTGCTACTATATATTTTGATGAAAAAGAAATAGAAAATAAAAATATAATTGATATCTCTTCACGTCTTGAATTATTTATAATTATGACTAATCAATCACCACGTGGGATTGCCAGAATAATGGATGAAAATGCCAAAGAAGTTCTGGAAAAAATAAATTTTAGAGAGTTAACACCACTCACAAAGAGAATAAATGAAATTATGCAAAAGGCAACTGAAGAAACTATTTCTTCTTTCTCTGATGACATCTCTCAAGGAATGTCGGAAATACTTTCCATAGAAATTACCAACACTATTGTAGAAGAATTAAAAGGGAATTCTGGAGTTGAGTCCAGCCTGCCTGTCAAATTAATTGAGCCTATGTCAATTATCCTGCTTGAAGAACTACCAGAAGAGCTAAAGACTATCTTTAGTGCCGAGATAAAAACAAAAGTCTCAGATATTTTCTCTAATACAGATTTATTCCCGTATAAAATAAGTAATCTGCTCTCGGAAAGATTAAAAGAATTTATTCCTAATGATATCCGGGATATTTCTTCTAAAAACATTGGAGATGTGCTACCCGGTGGACTTATAGAATTGATAAATAATAATATTATTAATAAGTTATTCGACTTAGAACTAAATAGGGCTGTTCCTGAAGAAATACTGAAAACAATAAATTTAACCTTAAGCAACTTCTGGCCTGATGAAATCAATCAGGCTCTATCTTTGAGCCTGAAAAACAGTCTATGGCCCGAATTAGAGAGCTTTCTATCTGAAAATATACCCGAAACACTCGGTTTCCTATCCGCAGACAAAGAAGGGTTGTTAATTAAAATCAGCGACGAATTAGAGGAAAAATTATCTAATATTCTCTATAAAAAGCTGGAAGACGAATTAACCTTGAAGCAAGCTGAAGATTTTTCTTCGCTTTTGTTCAGCTCGGGAATCATCCAAAAAAATCTCAAGGAAAGCATCTCTAAAAATCTTGATTTAACTTTGGGACAAGGAATCGAAAAGATAACTAAAGAAATATCATACAATGTTTCTAGAGAGATATCCTTAGATATGGCCTTTAAAATAACTGATTTAATTTCAATAGATATAGCAAAAAAAGTTTCCCAAGATCTGGGGGACATAATTATTCCGGCAATATCAAAAAGCATAGAACAAGGATTATTTTTAAATTCTCTTCACGAACTTACAATCTTATTTAAGTTAGAAAACAATGAAAGTGGCGAACAAAAATTAAAAATTTCTTATCCTCAAAATTACCAGTTTATGTTGTCTGGTATAGAGTCTCCTGCTGAAGAAGAAAAATTGTTTGCGGCCCATTGGGAAACTAAAATTATTTATGATGCTATTTCCGAACAAATTAATATTTTGAATAAGGCGATAAAATTGATTCAAAGTCCTGAAAAAGGATGTAATCCCGATATCTGTTCTCCTCAATGTATAGATGCTACTTGTTATGCCCAAGATTTTTATTGTGGAGAGTTTAAATTAACAGAATTTCTAGGGGCTTGCAGTAAATATCAAACATCTTATCCTAATGGAACACTGCCCTGCCAAAGTATATATGTTGATTTTTATGACCAAAATGGTCGGTTTAATGCTTGCCCATCTATTTATTCAGAGAATGAATTGATAAAAAAATATTATTTAGAAATAGAAAATGCGCATAAAAAGATAAATGAGATACTGGAAAAAAAATATGATCAAAAAAGTTCAGAATTTAAAGAAAATATAGGGAAGGTAGTTCAGGGATCAAAATTATTAAAGGATTTGAGCGATGAGTTAATCCAAGCAACTAATGAGTGTAAATGTAGCGAAAATTCTCTTTGTGAAAAGCTTTCTCATGGATGCGAACCAAAAGGGTGTTCTATCTCAAGCCAATGTTCTGAAACAGATTTAAAAAATATTAATGAAAAAATTTATGATATCGAATATGCAATTCAAGATCTATATTATAATACTGAATACAAATAAAAAAATATGAAATTTTATCTTAAAATCATCGGCTTAATCTTGGGGTTGTCTCTATCTTTTATTGGGTTCAATTTTATTAATCAGAAAAAAGAAGTTTCTGCTGAAAATGAGATATTAAAATGTGAAACAAAAATTCCCATTGGGGAAACTATAAATGCTACGTCTGATTTATTAAATGATGTCTATATCGAAATGAAAAATATTTATGACATTGTTCCTGACCAAATAAGGACTGCAAAAGAAATGATCAAAGCCGCTCAAGAATGCAGTCTCGGGAATTGTCAGCCCGTTTGTGTTGATATAAGTTGTTATAGCTCTTCGTTAGGAGATGAGAATAATTTATGTGACCCTCCTTATGAGCCTAAGTGTGTTGAAAAAGAATGCAAAGGAAAAATTTGTCCTGACTTGGAGTTTATCAATAATTTAATAAATAGTCATTTTGAAGCGATAGATGATTCTTTTAAAAAAATAAATGATTTATATATAGAAAATATTGAAAAAATAAACAAAGGGCTAGAACAATCAAGAGAAGAATTTAACAACTGTTCAAATATTAAAACTGCGGAAACAATTAGATGCCAAGATATTTTTGATGCCAATTATGAATTTTCGGCTGAAAAGATTAAAGAATGTGAAAATTTTTGTGGAGAAAATAAAAAAACAGATGAGATGAATTCTGCTTGTTTAGAATGTCTTTGTATCTCTCCTACAAACTATTTTTGTTGCTACTAATTTTAATTTGTTAATGGCGTTATAGCTACTTTCCGCATTGGTTCTTCGCCAATGCTTTTTGTTTCTACGTCTTTTCTCTCAGACAACTCAAGATGAATAATTCTCCTTTCGTAGCTAGACATGGGATTAAGAATTTTTTCTTTTTTTGTCAAAACAACTTCATTTGCTAACCCATTTGCTAGCTCTTTCAAATATTCTATTTTCCTCTCTTTATAATTGTTAATATCAAAATCAATAAAAATGTGTTCTTTTGTGTCCTTATCTTTTTCATACAAAATTTTCCCTAAAATTCTTTTTAATAAATGCTGAATATCCATCAATGTCTGCCCATCCTTACCTATTAATATCTGTGGCTCTGCAGTCGTTAAATTTAGAGAGACTGCATTTTCTTTTGTTTGTTTTATCTCAATTTTGGTCCCCATATCAAAATTCATTTCCTCAAAAAATCTCTGGGTTTCTTTTTTAATTTTCTCTAAATCATTTTGATTAAGCATATCTTTGAATCTATTGTTCTCGCTCTCTTTTGACTACTATATATTGTTCAGCAATAGAAAACAATATAGAAATAATCCAATAAAGACCTATAATTGAACCAAATTGCCAAATAATATAAACCGTGAATAGAGGAAAGAAATAAATCATTTGGCTCTGCATTGTCTTGGAGAAATCAGAACCTTTACTTTCAACATTTGATTTTGGATTTGTGGAAATCTTTAATTGATAAAATTGTAATATACCCGCCAAAAGAGCTAAAAATATATTTGACTCTGTAAGGGTAATTATCCCTAAAAAACTAAAATCAATTAGGCCGGGGTTATTAATAAATCCGTAAAGAGACCCGCTTAAAGATTCTGGGTTAAGCCCTCTTAAAAAAACCTGATAAAGAGCAATTAAAACTGGAAGTTGTAACAACATTGGTAAACATCCTGAAAATGGGTTAATCTTTTCTTTCTGGTAAAGTTCCATCAATAATTTTGTCTGCTTGTTTTTGTCATCCTTATATTCTTTTTGGATCTCTTGAATTTTAGGCTGCAATTTTGTTAATGCCCTTTGCGACTTCACCCCACGCACAGAAGAAGGATGGAGAACCAAACGGATAACTAAGGTTAAAACAATTACTGCTATTCCAAAGTCATGGCCAGGGATATATTGATAAAGAAAAATTAATCCATTTAATAATGGCTTATATAAAATCGTGTTAAAGGCCAGAGACAAAATATTCATAATATTATAAAATTATTATTACGGTAGGTCTATCCCTCCTTTACTCCATGGGCTACATCTTAAAACTCTCCAGAAACTAAGTATTAATCCTTTTGTTGCTCCATATTTTTTAATTACTTGATAACTATATTCCGAGCAAGAAGGATAAAATCTACAATTCTTTCCTAGAATAGGCGAAATAAACTTTTGATAAATCTTAATTGTTTTCAAAATCAACATAATAGTTTCGCTTGTTTTAACATTTGTTTAACCATCTTTTCTATTTCTAAAAAATCTTTCTCTTTAATCGCTTTCTTGGTAAAAAAGATTATATCATATCCCGATTTCAGATTGCCTAAGTTATCTTTTACTATCTCTCTCAGTCTTCTTTTTGTTTTATTTCTGAAAACTGCTTTTTTAGAAACTCTTTGGCTGACGATAAAACCTATTCTTGTTATATCTTCCGGAGAGTTTTTAGAAAATTTTAAAACCAAAAATTCTTTTTCTATTTTCTTCCCTTTCTTAATAACTTTCTGAAAATCTTTTTTTCTCTTAAGACAATTTTTTTTATCTAACATAATAGATAAAATTATTTTAATTAGATTATACTGTCAATTTTTTTCTCCCTTTGGCAATTCTTCTGGCTAAAACTTTTTTTCCTCCTTTCATTTTATTTCTGGCCATAAAACCATGCGTCTTTTTCCTTTTTCTATTTTTAGGTTTATATGTTATAGACATATTATTAAATTAAAAATACAATAAATAAAAGATATCTATGTATAATAAAAGACTAACAAAAAATGAGATTTCCGTCAAATTTATAATTAACTATTACAAAGTTTATTTGTAAAAATATATAGTTATCACAACTTATCCACAACTTATTAACAGATTTCTGATTTCAGTTGATTTTTATGGACACTTGCTATATGCTGAAAATAAAAAGATAATAGAATAAAAGAATTTATGAATAAAGAAGAACTTTGGCAAGCCGTTCTTGCTCAAATACAACTTAGCACATCTCGAGCTAACTTTGCTACTTGGTTTCATAATACTAAAATTATTTCTGAAGATAATGGTGAAATTTTAATTTCCGTGCCAAACTCTTTTTCAAAAGAATGGTTATCCAACAAATATCATAACTCCATACTTAAAATTATTCGCAGTTTAAATAAAAATATTAGAGCTATAAACTATGTTGTTAATCTAGAAAAACCCAAAAAAATTGAGAGAAACAAGCATCATGAAAAAGAAAATGAATTGGAAATAAATCAACTTCGTCTCGATAAATTTGAAATAAATCAAAAAACAAACCTTAACCCTCGTTATACCTTCGACAACTTTATAATTGGTTCTTTTAATGAAACCGCTCATGCTGCTGCTTGGGCTGTTTCTGAAAACCCAGGATTTGACTATAATCCTCTTTTCGTTTATGGCGGAGTAGGGTTAGGCAAAACGCATCTTCTGGAAGCAGTCGGAAATAAAATTCTGGAAAATTTTTCTAAGAAAAAGATTGTTTATACCCCGGCTGAAAGATTCACATCTAAAATAGTGACCGCTATCAGGGAACATAAAATAGAAGAATTGAAAACAGAACTTAGGAATATAGATGTATTAATTATGGATGACATACAATTTATAGCTGGTAAAGAAAAAACACAAGAAGAATTTTTTCATATTTTTAATGCTTTGCGCGAGTCAAATAAACAAATAATATTATCTTCCGATAGACCACCAAAAGCCATCCCCGCACTAGAAGAAAGATTAAGGTCTAGATTTGAAGGCGGGATGATAATGGATATAGGTATTCCTGATTTTGAGACTAGAATGGCTATATTAAAAGCAAAGTGCGAAGAAAAAAATATTGAATTAAAAGCAGATGTTTTAGAATATATTGTTTCCAATGTTCAAAAAAATATTAGAGAATTAGAAGGAGCATTAAATAGATTATTAATTTTTAATAAGATGAACAATATCTCTCCTGATGTCGAAATTACTAAAAAACTTCTTCAGAGCTTAGTTAATTTTCCGGCCAGATCAACCAATTATAAAAAAATCGTGCAAACTGTATCTCAATTTTATGACCTTAAAAAAGATGATCTTTTGGCTACAACAAGAAGAAAAGAAATTGTTAAACCCAGACAAATTGCGATGTATTTATTAAGATCTGAATTAAAAGAATCATATCCCTCTATCGGCAGAAAATTTGGAGGAAAAGATCATACTACTGCCATCTATGCTTGTGAAAAAATAGCAAGAGAGATAGAAAATGATTTAAATTTAACAAATGATGTCAATTTAATTAAACAAAGAATTTATAGTGGAACTATCTAAATTTCTCCCTGTCAAAAATCTGTGGATAAATTGTAAATCAAAGTCTAATTATTCCTTTTATAAAAAAAAGAGAAAGAAATATTCCTAAATATCAAATACTTTTCAACATTTATTTAACATTCTAAAAATATTTCTTTTGTTAATATATATAGATAAACATCGATTTCCACAGAATTCTAATCTCTAATAACAATAACAATTTTATAAATTAAATAATTAATTATTATTAAAAAAATATGAAAATTGAAATATTAAAAACAAACATTAAAAAAGCATTAGATATTATTGAAAAAATAACTAGAAAAAATATAACTCTACCTGCTCTTAGTAATGTTTTATTATCTGTGGAAGGTAATTTTTTAAGACTAGATGCAACTAATTTGGAAATAAGTATTAGTTGGTGGATATTATCTAAAGTGGAAGAAGAAGGTAAGGTTGCTATTCCAGCAACATTTTTTTCTAATCTTATTAATCTTTTAACAGATGAAAAAATAAAATTAGAAACCCAAAATAAAAATTTATTATTAAAAACACAAAGTCAAACAACTCAAATTCATGGAATAGATCCTGAAGAGTTTCCAATAATACCTAAAATAGAAAAAGAAGAAATTATAACTATGTCTAATAAAAAATTATTAGAATCGCTTGAGCAAGTTATTGAAATTCCTTCTATTTCACAAGTTAGACCAGAAATATCAGGTATATATTTTTCTTTTAAAAAGGATATATTAAAGATTGTAAGTACAGATAGTTTTAGATTAGCAGAAAAGAGTATTGATTTAAAAACAAAAAGTAAAAAAGATATTTCCTTTATAGCTCCCCAAGATGCAATTAGAGAATTAATGAATATTTTAGGACAAGAAGATGGAAATATTGTAATATATTTTTCTCAAAATCAAATTTTATTTGAGAATGAAAAAAAAGAACCTTCTCATCCCCGCATTCAAATTCTTTCTCGCTTAATAGAGGGAGAATATCCAAATTATCAGGAAATTATCCCTAAAAAATATAAAACACAAGTTATAGTTAAAAGAGATGAATTTGAAAATAAATTAAAACAAGCCGGTTTATTCAGTGGAAAGATTTCCGAAGTTAAATTAAATATTGATGTTAAAAAGAAAAAGATAAAAATATATTCTGAAAGTCCAGAAATAGGAAAAAATGAATCATACATCTCAGCAAAAATAAAAGGCGAAGATATGGACGTTTCTTTTAATTATAAATTCTTGATTTCTGGTTTACAAAACATAAAAAGCTCAGAAGTAATTCTTGAGCTTAATGGAGATGATGGACCTGGTGTTTTGAAACCAATTGGAGATGAAAATTATATTTATGTATCGATGCCTATAAAATTAAATTAAAAAGAATTAATATATTTTTGGACAGAATATTCCCAATTAAAATATTGAGGGTCTAGAGAAGGATCCTCGGGAAGAGGGCCTGCCGGGTCCTCTTTTTTTACATAATATAAAATTGAATGTGGCTCTATTTCTTCTCCATTTAATATTGGTTTTTCTATTATATTTTCTTCTGGTTTTTCAAAATCTTGTTTGGGAAATTTTTTTAGAATTTCATTCATAAAATTATGCCAAATAGGTCCAGCCATAGTAACTCCTGGTTTTTTTGTTGGAGAATTGTCATTATTTCCAACCCAAACACCAGTTACTATTGATGGGGTGTAGCCAATTGCCCAGGCATTATTTAAAAATTGAGTAGTTCCAGTTTTTACAGCAACGTCATAATTCTCAAAATTTAAGACAGAATTATATCCAAATATTGGAGCTCTAGCTTCATTATCAGACAATATATCATTTAATTGTTTTACAACTTGAGAAGGTAAAACTCTTAATTCACTAGTTTTTGTTTGTTCAAGAATATTGCCATTATTATCTTCTATCCTCATGATAAAATTTAAAGGTTTTTTTACACCATTATTTGCAAAAACTGAATAGGCGCCAACCATTTCTATAAGTTTTACTTCCCCTCCCCCTAGAACCAACGATAAACCATATCTTTTTTCATCTTCTAATGTTGTTATTCCTAATTTTATTGCTAAATCTAATGAACTTTTAACTCCTGTCAAATATAAAACTTTGACTGCTGGAAGATTTACAGATTGAGCCAAAGCATTTCTCAGATTTGTAAGCCCGGTAAATCGGTTATTATAATTTCGGGGATGGTAGCATTCTAAATTATATTTATCATACTCTTGATTAGCATTTGGTGAACAATCAGGGTTGAATTCAGTCATAACATTCCAAATTAATGTTTCGGGTGTATATCCTTTTAAAAATGCATCTAAATACACAATCGGCTTAAATGCTGAACCAGGCTGCCTTAGACTGAAAGCCACATTTACCTTTGGATCAAATTTGCATTGATTCGTTTCCTCGGAACATTCTTCAGACTCTCCATACCAGTCCTTAGAGCCAACCATTGCTAGGATATCGCCAGTTTTAGCGTTTATACTAACCAATGCTCCATTGTAGGCATCATATATTTTTAGGGCATCAACCCCATTTTTAACAATTTCCTCTGCCTTTTCTTGCAACTCAGCATCTAATGTTGTGTAAACCTTTAACCCAGCAGTATCTAAAAAATCTCTTCCATATTTATTTTCTAAATAAGACTTAACATATATAACAAAATGAGGAGCTTTTATTGTTTTAGGATCAAAGACAAATTTAATTTCTTTCTCTCGGGCTTCTTTCTCTTGTTCTTTCGTAATATAATTTAATATTCTCATTCTTTCCAAAACATAATTCTTTCTATCTAATAATTCATCAAGATTTTCTCCTTGGGGCCAGAAATAAGTAGGGGCTCTAATAATAGCAGCCATTAAAGCTGCTTCTTCTAAGGAAATATCAGAGATATGTTTTCCAAAAAAAGTTTGAGATGTTGATTCAACCCCATAAAGATTTGAGCCGAAAGGGATGAGATTTAGATACCATTCTAATATTTGATCTTTTGAATATCGTCTTTCCAGTTCTAATGTTAATGTAATCTCTTGTGTTTTTCGTTTTAAAGTTTTTTTGGTTGTTAAAAAATAGGAACGGATTAACTGTTGGGTGATTGTTGAAGCACCGTAAAGTGGCTTTCTGATTTTAAGATCTATCAAGATAGCTCGTAATATTGCTTGAACATCTATCCCCTGATGTTCGTAGAAGTTTTTATCTTCTGTCGAAATTACAGCCCATTTTAAATAATCAGGAATTTCTGACAAGGGGACTAATGTTCTTTTCTCTTCACCGGCAATTTCATATAAAACAACTTTTCCATCTCGATCATAAATTTTTGTTGATTGAGGTATCATCCCTTCATTAAATTTCTCAGGTCTTGGCAGGTCTTTAATATTCAAAATAAATAGAAAGATACCCATAAACAAGAGAAAACATAAAATGATCCCTGATATTTTTAAAAAGGCAAATATAATGTTTCTTTTTAATTTTTGAAAAATTTTTCTTTGATAAATTCTTTTGGCCATCATTACAATAATAACATATTTTATTTCTAAAATCTTAATATTTCAAAGCCCTGCTAAAAGCAGGGCTTGATACTTATTCTTTTTCTGTGTCGGCTTCTTATTCTTCTTCCTCTTCTTCTTCTTCTTTCTCTTCTTCCTCTTCCTCTTCTTCTTCTTCTTCTTCTTCCTCTTCTTCTTCTTCTTTCTCTTCTTCCTCTTCTGTCTCTGGGCTTTCTAGACCATCTTCTTCGTCTTCATTAACAAATGGATTTAAAATATCATCTTGAATTTCCATATGAATTTAAATTTATTAAATTAAATTAAATTGAATTGAATTGAATCTTCTTAAGCCGACCTTTTAGTGTATGTAAAACATTATAATGTTCTAAAAAAAGTTGTCAACCCCATTTAAAAATGGAATTTTATTCTTTTAGTTAGGTAACTTTTTCATCTTTATATTGATCTTTTCTTTTTTAAAAATCTTTTTCTTTTGGTTCCAAGCCCAAATTTCAACGGGGAGTTCTACATTAGATTTTTTAATGAAATTAATTATTTTTTTTCTTCTCGCAGAGATATTTGAAATAGTTGTTATCTGAATATTCTTTTTCTTTTTTCCCTTGATAGCTAGTAAGTCAATGATTCCAAAAATGTCATTTTGTTTATATTTTACCTTGGGAGGATACCAAACAATCCAATTTTCTTTTTCTAATATCCCAACTATTTTTTTTCTAATTTGAGCCTCTTTGGGCATAAATGAATTTTAAACTTTTTAGTCGATTTTCAAGTTAGAATAAATATTTTGGACATCTTCTTCTTCATCCATCTCTTCAAAAATTTTTTCACAAGAACTTTTTTCTTTTTTTTCAACATTAACTTTATTTTTTGCTACCCATCCCAAACAGGAAGAATCAATTTCTATTTTTTTGTTAATTAATCTTTCTTTAATTTCTTCTAATTCTTCTGTTTTTGTATAAATATCCAAAATATTCTCTTCTGCATTATAATCAATATCTTCTGCTCCGGATTCTATGGCAATTAATTCAATGGAGGTCTTGTCTTTATTTAAAGATGTTTCTTCATCGCTAATTTGTAAAGTTATTATTCCTTTTCTTTCAAACAACCATTTTACAGAGCCAGATTCCGCTAATTTACCATTATATTTTTGAAGGATATGTTTTATTTCGGACAATGTTCTGTTTCTGTTGTCTGTTATACATTCGATAATGATAGCGATACCTCCTGGTCCAAATGCTTCATAGATTATTTCTTCTAATTTATTTCCCTCTATCTCGCCAGTGCCTCTTTTAATCGCTCTTTCAATCTTATCTTTGGGCATATTAAAGTTTTTGGCTTCGTCTAATACTTGTCTTAATTTGGAGTTAAAAGTAGGGTCTGTCCCATCTTTTACTGTAACTGAAATCATTCGGGCAAATTTCGAAAAAATTCGGCCTCTTTTTTCGTCTTCAAAGGCTTTTTTATGTTTTATACTTGAGAAATGCGAATGACCAGACATGTATTTACTATTTATTTGATATTATTTATATTACTTTAAAAATTCCTTAAAGACAAATTTATTTCGTTTAACAAATCATGCTCAAACATTCTCCCTCACAGTTACACAATTTTATTTTTTAAAAATAAAACAAATGTTCCAGAAGAAACAGCGATAGATAGGGCAATTAAAAAACTAAAAAATGGACTTTGATGTTTTGTTTCTTGATTACTCCTTAATGATGTTGCTGTTTCTTGATCTTGTTTTATTAGAGATGAAGTTGCTACGGGTTTTTCTTTTCCTTCATTCACATTATTTTTCTGCCTTTTGCTATTTTCATTTTTAGGAGTGCCTCCTGAAGTTTCACTTGTCTGCCAATTTTCCAGATCATTGCCATTAATTAAAGTATTTTTTCTTTCCATTGTTTTTTTGGTCTCATTATCGCCAAAAAACCATTCTTTTGAGCAATCTATCCCATCTATAATCTTTTCATTAGTATCAATCAATTTGAGATATTCACCATTGTTGTTTAAGCTTCCCTTATAAATCAAATCAGCTTTGATGTTTGGTAGCGTAGTATCATCAGTTCTTTCTAAAATAAAAAAACCTTTTGCGGGAACTTTATTTTTTAAGACAATATTTGGAGTTTTATTATTACTTATTATTTTCCATCCATTTAGGTCTATTAATGACGATGAATTATTATATAATTCAATCCATTCGTCATTGGGAGAATTCTCAGTCCCCATCCAGGCAATCTCATTTATAACAATATCTAAATATCCAGCGCTTAATATTCTAGCAGGGTATATTGTGGCTAAAATAAGGACAATAACAAATTTTAAGGTCTTGTTTATGATGTTTCTAAATTATTTAAAAAGGGGTTGACAAACTTTTTAAATTGTAGTAGAATAATCAAAGAGTCCAAAACTGGATAGGAGTCTCTACTTGGAATGGAAAATTTAGCTCCGGCTCGATTAATCCCCGGTGAAATTCTGACTTTAAACTATATTTAAAGAAAATGTCCAGTTTTGGGCTCTTTTTATTGGTTAATTTTCTGTTACTCTATTTACTTCTTCTAATGTTGTTTCCCCTTTTAAAACTTTAATCAATCCGTCTTCTCTCATCAAGACCATGCCTTTCTTTCGGGCAATTTTTCTTAAATCTGCTATAGAAGGAGATTTTAAAATGAAATTTTCCATTTCGTCATCTACTAAAAAGAATTCAAAGATACCGACTCTTTCTTTGTATCCAGTAAAGTTACAAGATTTACAGCCATTGACTTTGGCGATCTTCAAATTTTTATCTAATTTTGGCATTTCAATTCTTTCTTTAAGAGTAGATAATTCTTTCTTAAATATTTCTAATTCTTCTTTTAAAGGAGGGGCAAAAGTAACACATTCTTTGCAAACCTTTCTAACTAATCTTTGGGCGATAACGATATTCATAGCGGGCCCTATGTTAATAGGTTTTTCTCCTAAGGATTGTAATCTAGCAATTGTCCCGGCACTATCATTTGTATGTAATGTTGTTAAGACTAAATGACCTGTGAGTGCCGCCTGTAAAGCGATATTTGCTGTTTCGTAATCTCTTATCTCTCCGACTAAAACCACATCAGGATCTTGCCTTACAATCGCTCGCAGTCCGTTTGAAAAGTCATATCCTTTATCTGGAGCAACTTGAGTTTGAGATATCTCTTCTAAGTGATATTCAATTGGGTCCTCTATGGTTATAATTTTGATTTCTGGATTTTGGATTCTTTTTAATACAGCATATAAGGTTGTAGTTTTTCCTGATCCAGTAGGGCCGGTAACAATAATCATTCCATTCGGTTTTTTTATTTCTTTCTCAAATTGATTAAAAATATCTTTTCTTATCCCTAATTCTTCTATTTCTATTATTTTTTTGGGGTTTAATATTCTCATTACGATAGATTCTTCATATTTGGAGGGAAGAACAGACGTTCTTATTTCTATCTTTTTTTCATCAAATAAAATAGTGAATCTACCATCTTGGGCTTTTTTGGTAATGTTTAATTTGATTCCTGACAAAAGCTTAATCCTAGAGAGCAATTTGTGATATGTTTTAAATTCTATAAATAAAATATCATGGAGTATGCCGTCAATTCGGGCTCTTATTTTTACCTTTTCTTCTTCGGGCTCGATATGGATATCAGAAGCATTAAGAGATATTCCCCCAGCAAAGATAGTTTCTATTATTTTACTTGTTTCTCTTTCCAATACTTTTTCAATCTCATTTTTTAAATCTAAAATATTTTCAACATTTTTTTTAATCTTGAAAGAAACATCTTGATTTATCTCCATTTGAGCAGTAATTTTTTCCATATAATATGAATAATTAGTTTTCGATTATTTTTAAAATTTTATCTCTAGCTTCGGGGATATATTCTTCGCGCACAAAGAAAAGAATGCCATTACCCTTTTGTTTTCCTTCAAACCTTTCTAATATTTTTTCTCCCAATATATTATTGGGAGAATAAAATATACATTTAGTTATAATGGGAGAATCTTTTTCTTGCCAAAGAATTAAAAAGTCCTTTATGGCCGGGAACTCATTTTTTAGTTTAGTTAGAGAAAAAGACAAATCAGATGAATGAGAATTGGTTTCTTCAAAATCTTTGTTCTCTAAAATAACACAGGCAATATTCTCCTCTCCTTTAATTTTAATTTTTTGGAGAATTTTTTTGAAAAGAAGAGATGGTGGTAATTCTAAATAATTATTTTCTTCATCATCGTTTTGTCTAATTGTTCTTAAAAGCTTGACTATTATGCCTGAAAGCATTGTATCGGGCTCTTCTTTTAAATTAATTTTGCCGAACTCTGTGTTTTCAATTTGATTATCAATATTTAGAATATTGGAAAAATTGCTGGGAAAGATATCTTCTATTTCCGTAAAACTTTTAATCCCTAAGGTTATTAAAAGATCTGGATGGGAAAATAATTTATCTTGGACAAAATTGTCATTTCCAAAGGAGACATCTTCTTTTCTAATCATTTTGCCATCAGATGTTTTTAAATATATCTTCAATTCGTTTTCTATTTTTTCGTAAGAAACTTGAGACACTTTAGTCTCTTTTTCTTTGATAGAAATAGTAAAATCCTTTAAAAAAGAGGAGTTCTTTTGAAAATTTTGAGATAAAAAACGAAGCTCATCAGGAATATTGTCTAAGATTAAACTAACTTTTTTATCCAGTTTCTTTAAGGCATAAAAAAGAGCTACAGAAGCAGAAAAACTGTCAGCTCTAAGATTTTGAGCAGGAATAATATGAATGTTTTTGGATTCCTGAATAAGTTTTTTAGCTTGTTCGTAATTTTCCATAATATTTATCTTAAATTACCCCATTTTTCTTTTAAAGTCAATTAATTTGTGCTAATAATAGTATTATGAAGCAGAAATATATTACTTATTCAGCGGCTCAGACGAAAAATTTAGGCAAAAGAATATCTCAGAAAATATTAAAGTCTTTTATAAACAAAGGTGCAGTTGTTATTTCTCTTAAAGGGGATTTAGGAAGCGGGAAAACCACTTTTATTCAAGGGCTTGCAATGGGGCTGGGGATTAAACATAGAATTTTAAGTCCTACATTTGTTTTAATGAAAAAATATAAGATACCAAATACGAAAAAGCAATTTTATCATATTGATTGTTATAGAATAAAAAAAGCACAGGATTTATCTACGCTTAATTTGGAAAAACTTTTTCTAAATCCTCAAAATATTATTACTATTGAGTGGGCCGAAAGAATAAAGAAAATTTTACCTAAAAATACAATAATTTTCGAATTTAAATTTATTAACAGAAAGCAAAGAGAAATTATAACGGAATATATATTTTAATTTTTAGGGATTGCAAAAAACAGTTGCTATCTTAGGTTTTCTTCCGTCTTCTGGATGGGGGAGGTAAACATAACTCCCTTTTAAACTAGAATAACATCCTTCTCCTTTGAAAATGTGGGACCTACCGCTATAATTTTCCTCGGTATTGAATATAACCCAGCATCCTCTTTTAATTTCAAAAGAAAGAACATCCCAGGCATTAAATTTTATAGACTTTCCAAATTTATTGAACTGGGACAAAGAACTTCCCCCAGGAGAATCACCTGCTTTTACTTCTTCGCTATGGCCGTTTTCTTCTTTCTCAGCGCATTCAATATCATCATAAAATGTTACACTACCTCCGGATGAGGATTGGTTTATAGGGACAACATTTGAAACATCAATTGAGGAGATGCCGTCTCCTGTTACATTACTTATGCTAAAGTCTTTTTCAGAGATAGCAACGCCAATGCCATGTTCTCCTTCAAAATTTGGTTCGGAGAATAAGATTGATAGATATGAAGATCCATCCTCTGGGTCTTTTGTTGTTATTGATTTTGTTCTATTGTCATAGCCTTTAATTTCATTGGCGCCTATTTGAAGAAAAAGAGGAGGTGGTGGAGTACCCTCTCCACTTTTAGTATATAGATAGACTCCAGGATCGTGCCAAAGAAAATAGATAGACTTTACATTACTCACAGAAGACCCCCCATTATTTTTTATTTCCTTTGAATTTTCTCCATTAAAAGTTTCTTCAGGACAAACAAAAACCGAAAGTAATTCATCTTCATCACTTATAAATTCTAAGGAGCTAGCTTTAAATGAAATATTATTTTTATCGCCAGCAACATAATATTTCTCACTTTCATTATTTATTAAATATATGCCTGAAATTGGCTTAACATCTTCTATACTTGGCGCTACTATTTCAGGATTAATAGTGGACAGGATTAGATAAGAACACAATATAACGAATAGACCTATAGCACCAGAGGAAATCCAGATTTTGGCATCTTTCATTGCTCCAGGATTATTAAATGAAAGTAGATAGCGGACACCACCGTAAGTCAGAACTGCAAAAGCGATCACAGCGGCGATTATTATCCCAAGGCTAAAAAAATATACAGCGTATTCCGATATGGTGGTTGAAGTAGTTATTTCTATTCCATTTAATGGTGGATAGTTGATTTCTAGTCCTCTTTTTCCTGTATTATCAGCCAAAACAAAAGGGCTAACTGTAAAATACAAAAACAGAGCAAGGAGTAAAAAAAATAGAAATTTTAATTTGTTTAATTTCATTATTCTTGTCTAGGAAAAATAGTTGCTCTTTTTGGAAAGTATTCTTCACATGGTAATCCAAATAATTGTCCTTGTGATTGTTGTCCAAAGCACATATTCCAAACAGTCGTTGTTTTCAGGTTATCTCCATCTTTTGAATACTGGCTAAACGGTCTGCAATATCCTGTATGAACGCCTCCTTCTTCAGTATTTATAATAACAGTTGCATTGGCATTGATTGTTATGGAATTCCATATGTCTAATTTTGCTTGACTGAAAGTAATTGAACTAGCTACTTCTCCTGAAACTTTTTTTATGAATTCTTTTTTTTCTTTTACTTGAGCAATCTCATCAAAAAGTATTATTTCGCCATGTATTTCTTTTGTTCTGAATACCATTACTGAAGAAACTGTGTTTTGAATTTGTGCAAGATCTCCACTAAAGCTACTCTGAGGCGTAATTGAAAAAGCACATTTTCCTTGGGTTTGTTTATTAAAGTTTGGCATTTCAAATAAAACTACATAATAAGATCCTCCAGAATCTTGTTGCGGCATATATGGGCCTTGTGGTCCGGAAGACGTGTCTTCTTCTGATTTAATATTCACGATTCTTAGCGACTTGGCTTCATCATCAAATTCTTTCAAATTCATCTGGCTTGTATTATAAAATCTCGGATAGAGAGAGTTAGTCTTGAAGCTTTCTTTATCATAAAAATAAACTCCTGGTTCCCACCAAAGTAGGAACATTGAACCTATGTTGCTTATGTTATGAGTTCCTTCTGCTCCAGGATTTGGTATTTCTTCCACTGTTCCCTTAAAGTTTTTCTCAGAATAAACAAACACAGAAAATAATTCGTCCTTATCAGGATCAGTGTAATTAGGGTCTTCCGGCGGACCGCTTATAAATTCTATATGGTCAACATTAATATATTCAGGGATACTGCGAACCATTTTTTCACTGTAAGGTATTTTCTCCCCATTTTTATCTACTATATATATCCCAGATGTTGCCTCTACATCTGGGACTGTTGGACTAAGCATTTCTTTATTAATAACACCTATAATAAACCAAGTGCAGAGTAAAAGCATCAGCCCCAATATTGATTCCCAAATCCATTTTTTAGCATCTCCCATTGCATCAGGATTACCAGATGAGGTCACATAACGAAGGCCTCCATAAATCAGAACTGCAAAAGCAAGGATAGTCCCTATGATCATAGAAATACTAAAAAGATATACTGCGTAAGTTTCAATAGTACTTGTGGCAGTTATTTTTATTCCATTTATTTCTGGATAATTAGTTTCCAGCCCTCTTTTTTGCACGTCATCAGCAAAAACAAAAAGGTTAAATGAAAAGCATAAAAACAAAACAAAAACTAAGAAGAATAGAAAATTTAATTTGTTTAATTTCATAATAACTAATTATTTATTATTTAATTTCCTCCTATACAACAAGAAAAATTATACATTAAATCTTTTACTGTTTCATGGCAAGCATTTCCATCTTTATTCTGTTTACATGCGTTTACTTCGTCATCAGTTAAAAAAGCTTTACTATTGTAGGGGTAACAAACATCACTTGAATCCGGCGCAAGTTTTTCAAAGCATAATTTTTCTGGTTCTAACCCAAATTTATTAAATCCTGGTACAACGAGTAAGTCGGCTAAAGTAATTCTGTCAAGAGCGACCAAACAACTCAAAAGAGTTGCTGTTGTTCTTTCCGACTTCAGCACGCGTGCATATCCTATAAGGCAATTTTCCAGTTTATTCCTTGAGTTAGTAAAAGCATATGTAATCTTCCATCTGTTTAATTGTTCGGGGATTTCTATTTTGCCTCCCACAAATCCTAAATCTATTTTAGGACAGTTGCAAAGGACAATTTCACCTTCAACATCAACTAAATGAGCAATATTATCATTAGCAATAACTATTTTATTATAATAAACGTCTTGAATTATTTTTACCCCAGAGGCAAATCTGCTCAAAGGACTGCAAAATGGTTTTACACCTGGACAAGTGCAAGTATATCCACAATGATAGAAATTCTGACTTTGACCAAGCTCCCAATCATCAGTAGCGCCAGCACTGCCACTACAGTTGACAATACAGGTGCAATTACCGGAAGCACATGTGCCCCCGTTACAAAGACAACTAGAGCCACATTTACTAGAGGTAATTTTACCTTTATCTGTATTTTTGATAGTGCAGGCTGTAAAAACACATTTAGAAGAAGGGCAATTTTCTCCACAATTTGGGCAACAATCACACTCTAGGCATTTACATCCACAGGAAATAGTACATTCTTCTTCATCATCTTTCACATAGTGATTATCCCCAGATTCGCAATTTGCGCATTTGATTAGAGGAGGAAGATCATATAAATCATCTCCGCTCTCTTCGACATAAGCAGTATTAGCTTCCTTTTCAGTATTTATAATCAGAATATTAAGATTTCTAATTATTTCTCGAGCATAAAGTTCAGCATAATCAACAGTTTCTCCAATCGGTATTTTCCCCATCTCAAATCCATTACCTATATCAGCGTCAACTAAACATTCTTCTTCGTGCTCTTGGATTAATATTGTTTCTTCTTGAGCAAAGGTATCTTTATTTGATAAGAGAAAAAAACTAAAGCACATCAAAACTATTGCGATGGTGAGAAGCACAAAATTAAATTTTGAAAAGGTATTCTTGTTCATATATTATTCTCTGAGTGAACAATAAAAAGTTGCGGGATCTCCATCAAAAACAAAATATTCTTTTATGTCTTTTTTTCCTGTTGCTTGGACTATTGCCTCAGTCGTTGTTGCTCCACATAAACGGCCTTTATCATTTAATTCGTATTTAATACAAAATTTCTTTTTTGGATCATCTTCAAATTTCCATTCTATACAATTGAACTCTATACAATACTCTCTGATGTCAAAATTTTTAAATTCAGTTTTTTCAAAATAACCATTTTTTTGTTTTGCATCAAAGAATTTAACCAAATTAAATGGTGTTCCGTATTTACAGTCCTGTTTCATTAAGGTTTCGGCCGCTATCAAGTTACTGCGGTCTTCTTGTAGCTCAGTTCTCATTTTTTTTAATCTTTTAACCCCTTCTCTGATATCCAAAAAGTTTGGATCAGTCACACCTTCTCCGGTAATTATTTTTTTAATTTCTTTTCTTAAATCGTTTATTTTCCCTCTGCTTGGGCAGGGTTCACCAGAGCAACTACCACCACAGGAACAATTAGAACAAGCACATTTATCGACCTCTGACTTTAATTCCTCAGAAAATTCTTTGAGTTTTTTATCTTTTGTCTCTACTGCTTCAGCTAATTTTTTAATGCAGTCTAATCGGTCATGGTCTTTCATCATCTGAAATTTGCCTCCAGTCCCTGGTACAATAGTCCCAGCCAAACCAAGGCAGGGGCAACCAGCAGGAGCAGCAGCCATATCCCCCGTTTCAAGATCATAATTATAACAATCGATGTTTTTAGCCAGAAGAATTTCTACTAAAGTCCCAATTGGAATTTCTTGAAAGTTTTTTTCCTCAACCTGTGTATCTGTTAAAGGAGTTGTCGTACCTGACCCGGTTAAATCGATAAGGCGTATTTTTAAAAGTTCAGGGTTGATAGCATTTAAGATTAAATAAGAGCAAAGCGCGATAACTAGGCCCAAGATTCCGCTAAGAAGCCAATTTTTCCCTTCATTATAAGCGGTTGGCGAATTACCAGAAGTCAGAAAAACAAAGCCGCCATAAATCAAAACGGCAAAGGAAGCCAAAACAATAATAATTAAAGAAACCCGAAAAATATATTTTACATATTCTGGCAGGGTGACATTATTGCTCAATCCTTCTTGTCCTCCAATTGCAGGGTAATTAGTTTCTAACCCCCTTTCGTCTGCGAAAAGAAAAGACGACAATGAAAAAGAAAAAACAAGAAGCAACAAGAATAATATAAATTTAGATTGATTCAATTTCATATTGTATTTATAATATTTTATCACAATATCAATTTCAATAAAACAAGCTGATTTGACAAGGATAGAAAGACATGTTAAAATGTAAAAAGTAAATTAGTAAATTAAAAATAATAAATAAAGATAGAAAGGAGTGATCGTTATGTTATTTTCATTATTATTTTTAGGTATTGTCTTGCTGTGGGTGGTTAAATCAATTCAGATTCTTAATCCGAAAGAAATGGCTGTGCTTCTGTTTTTAGGAAAGCCGATTGGCTTCTGCGATAGTGGAATCCATTTTGTTCCTTTTCTTTTATACTCTCTAGTTAAAAGGCCTAAAAAAATGTTTAACCTAGACTATCTAGCTAGCGAAGTCATTACGAAGAAAGGTACATATAAAGGAGTGAAATATGGAGCGCAAGTTTTGAAAGTGGACGCAGTAGCCTACTTAAGTTTACCCAGAGGAATTACTAAAAATGGAGGAAACCTTATTAAAACAGTAGAATCAGATGTTCCTTATGACGAAGAAGGGCTAAGGGAATGGACAGAGGACTCAGTAGTTGGTTCCTTAAGAGCGGTTTTTGCTGATATGACATGGATGGAAGCCATTGAAAAAATTGAAGAATTAAAAAAGCAAACCGAAAAAAAATTTCAAGATGCAGATGGTGCTTTAATTAAAGCGGGATTTGATTCTCGGGACTTAAAACTAGTTATAAAGACAGTTAAACTTCCAGAAGAACTAGAAAAAGCCCTCGTAGGGCCAGACCAACAAAGGCTATTGATGAATGCAGCAGAGTTTGTTGCTAAGAGACAAGCTAAAGAATGGGTAGGAATGGTTATTGAGTCGCTTGCTTTTGCTAAAGGGAAAAGTGTTAAACAAACCCAAAAGGAAGTTAATGCTAACCCTCAAATGCAAAAAGAATTTTTTGATTATGCGAAAATAGTAAATCTCAGGCTAGAAGAATCTGAGAGAGGAACTGTTACACATATAGTAGTAGATGGAGGAGATATTAAGAATAATGAAAAGGGTAATCAGAGTAGTTTTTTAGAAAAATGTACAAAACATATTATAGAAATTTTTGTTGCTGCTCAAGGATTGCCAAAAAAAACAAAAAAATTACCGACAAACGATGAGGGGAAAAAAGGGGAAGATAAAAAAGAAAAAAATACTCCCCAAGAGAACATAAAAGAAGCGATAGAAATACTTGACGGAAAAACAAAGAACGAAAAAGACAATACTGAAAAATAGTATATAAAATAAAAGGCTAGAGACATTTATATCCCTAGCCTTTTTTAATCAATAGGTTCTTGATAAATATCTTTTGACTTCTTTATAGTTATCTCTTTTACTTGAGAGATGCCCTCTGAGGAAGTATCTTCCATCGGAAATAAAATTTTTTCTTGGAGATCTTTCGATAAATCTATTGCTTCTTTTGCTGAAATATTTAATCTTTTCGCTAACTCAAAAGATAGGTCTTTTTTGGAGAATTTTTTGTGAACAATTTCTTGAAGTAAATTTGCTATTTTTCTCCCGTTGGGTTCTATTTCTTCTACCATCTTGTCAAGAATTTGTTCAGCACTTTCATCTATTTTATACTTCTCCAAAAGCTCACATATAATATCAGAAGCATGTTCAGAAAATATTATTTTTTTGTTTGATCTTTGATTCATTTTTTTATATTTAAATAGACTATATTAGATAAAATTTGGATCACTATTTATTTTCTTTACTAAAATTGATAATTTATTTGCCTCTCCAATCTTTCCATCTTTTACAAGTTTTTTAATCTCTTTTTTAATCTCTTTTTTATTTGTATTATATGTATCGAATATTGTCTTTACTTTTGCATCACTCCCAAGTTTGCCTACATTTTCTATTTGAGAGGCAGTCATCCCTAATAATACATCTAAATCTTTTGGAGAATCGGGCGATACTTTTTCTGTAAAATTTTTGGCACTTATTTTTCTAACTTGTTCTCGAATTATATCGCGCCTTACACCTTTTTCCATCTCTGCTCTTATTGGTACCGTGATAGGAATGCCTTTGTTTTTCTTTTGAAAATTATTTATTTCTGTTTGTAATTGCTGATTGAATTTTTCACTATTAATTATAGGAGTTAGTTCAGGTCTACTCTTACTAAGTCCTGATAGATCTACGCCTATATTATTAGCAAGATCGATTGCCTTTTTTTCTTTCTCTTTAACCTCTGCAGGTGACCCTTTAAATTCAAAATTACCACTATCTCCTAATAATTTGACGGCTGTTGCTTTTGATATTTCGTCCGCTGGGAAGATTGTCCTCATTTCAGAAATTCTTTGAAGTTCTTCAGGAGATAGTTCTTTCATTCTTTTTTCCTCTTCAGCTAATTTCAAACGTTTTTTCTTGTTTGCTTCATAAAATCCCGGTCTTACAACATGCATTTTTTCGAGTGTTTTACCTATAGTCTCTCTGCCGCTTTCTTGCCCTTGTCGAGTAAACCCTCCTTTTGCTACGCCTTTAATTTTCCCCCAAAGTCCTTCTCCTTCTTTTAATCCTCTTGCTGCTCCTACTATCCCTGCCCCTGTTGTGACTGCTATGGCCCCTCCAATTTTTTGAGGTGCTTGCCGAACTTTACTAGTAATCATACTTGCTCCTATGGCTCCTGTTTGGAGAGACGCAAAAAACCCAACGGCAAGGAAAGACACAGGAACTATATAACCCATTATTTTACCCATTGAACTCATTTCTCCTAATAATTCACCATCAAGCATTAGTCGAGTCATTTCATTTGCAAGATAGATGGTAAAAGCAGCTGGTATTCCGATAAAACACCATTGAATGAATTGGCTAAGCCACATATTCCATATTTTTTTTGTAGCTGGGAAGATATAACAAAAAAGGGCTAGAGGAGAAACAATAACAAGCATCCAAAGAGCAACATATCTGAAAAGAAATAAAGCAGCATAAAGAAGAAAAATGATTCCTGAGAAGAGACTGGTCCCGACAAGAAGTAATCCTGTTGCCAACATACTTGAAGGACTACCTATCACACTCCAGAGATCTGATATCCCCGATATCATTGCAGATAGATAGCTTTTGGCTAAAAATTGTCCAGCCTTTAAAAAATGTTCCATTACAATATTTGAAGCATCAATCACAACCCCACATAACATTGGAGTAAAGTTAACCAAAAGAGCTACGATTAAAAGTAGGGGTAATGTTTTTTTCATTTGGTAAGAACTAATTCTCAGAATAGTTGCTAAAGCAATAACTACCAATCCAAGGACAATGAGAATATTGGTGAGATCTCTCATCATATTCCATCCTATATCAACAAAAGGATTGCTTGTAAATTTAATATTTATAAATCCTTCGCTTGTTACCCATGTTAAAAGTATTTGGCTAAACTCCACAAATGCCTGTGTTATTAAAAGCAAAATCGCAGCAACACCACCGATAAGCGCGCTAATAACCCATTTAACCATACCATTAACAGATAAATTTTCATTCCACGTTTCTGCTCCTTCTGCTCCTTTATTAATATCTTCTTTCCACCCTTCAGGGAAAAGATTACCATTTGCAGTAGTATTATAACAAGGAGTGAACAATGTTACTCCCATAATAAATAAAAAGAAGAAAGTTAAATATTTTTTATTCATATTTTATTTATAATTGATTTTTTTATTATATCACAATTATTTATTATAAAAAGTATTTGTTAAATTAATCCAATTTTTAACATTTAATGTTTCGGCTCTTTGTTTTGGTTGAATATTATTTTTATTAAGCCAATCTTCAATTTCTGGTTTTTTAATATCCAAAGACTTAGAAAGATTATTTATAAGTTGTTTTCGGGGCTGGGAAAATCCAGCTTTGACGATTTTGGAAAACAAGTTTTGATCAATCTTTTTGTCTAAATTATCTAATGGCGTAATTTTAAGAATTACACTGTTAACCTTGGGCTGGGGATAAAAACATTCCTTGGAAACATTACTAACTATTTCTGGCTTTCCATAGAATTGAGTAAACACAGCTATCTTAGACATCTGAGGAGGATGGGCGCAGATTCTCTGTCCTACTTCTTTTTGGACCATTAAAACCATTAATTTTGGAGAATTGTTTTCTAAAAACATTCTGATAACTGGTGCGGTAATATAGTAAGGCAGATTAGCAATAAGTTTATATTCGGTATTTAATATCTTATATTTGGCATTTAAAATATCTTGGTTAATGACTTCAACATTTTTAATTTTATTGTCATCTAATTCTTCTTTTAGGATATCAGCCAATCTTTTATCTTTTTCCATAGCAATAACTTTTTTAGCTTTTTTAGCTAAGGCCATGGTGAGTATTCCCGTGCCTGGTCCAATTTCTAAAATGGTATCCGATGGTTTAAGCTGAGAGGCTTTAATAATCTTTTCCAGAATAGTATGGGAAACTAAAAAGTTCTGCCCCAGTCGTTTGTTGGGCTTGATATTATGTTTTTTCAATTGAATTAAATTCATTTTTAAATTATAACATAAATTAGAAATAGGGGTTGACAGAAGATTGTTTTCGTATAAAATAGACAACAGTGAATATAAAAGATTAAAAAAGGAGAAAGTACGCGAAAGGTAGGATATTCTAATTAATTTCTGGATTAAATATATTCCTCAAAAACTAAAACTTGTTAGAAAATTAACAGGGAGATATACTAAGTCTCTCTTTTCCTATTTATGCTCGAATATAAGGCAATTAATAGGAGCAAAGCAATTACTTATTTTATTATCCGTGTGTTTAGTTGGCACGGCTTTTATTTTAAATCGACCTTGTGATTTAGAAAATTCTTCTGTTTTAGAGGCAGAAATCTTAGACAAAAGTCAATATTTATCAGCAGAAGCAAATTTAGAGGTTTCATATTTCAGTTTGAATTTAACTCAAGGAAGTGATCTGGAAGCTGTTGCTCCTCCATTTAATATCTCCGGTAAAGCTTTGGGGACATGGGGAGTAGGACAGGAAACAGAGATTATTGAATATACTGTAAAATCAGGAGATACACTTTCTTCTATTGCGGAAGATTTTGATATTAGCTTGCCCACGATACTTTGGGCAAATGATCTAACAGAAAAATCAAATATTTCTATTGGTAAAACAATTATTATTTTACCAGTCACTGGTGTTTTACATACGGTAAGACAGCAAGATACTTTGAGCGAAATAGCAGAGATATACAAGGTAAAAGTTGATACTATTATTGATTTTAATGATATTACGGACCAAGGTAAAATTTATGCCGGAGATACATTAATTATTCCTAATGGCCAGATGCCTAAGACCATAGATGTAAAATATGAGAAAGTTAGTTTGAATCAAAGCTTTTTTATATGCCCTATTCCTTCTCCTTGTGGGGTTACTCAGGGACTTCATTGGCAAAATGCTATAGATTTTTCAAATGGTAAATGTGGCGAACCAGTTTTTGCAGCAGCAGCAGGTGTGGTTCAAAAAACAGGGTATACAAGCCAAGGTGGAAATTTTGTAAAGATTTCCCACTTAAAAGGAGTTATCACTTATTATGGACACTTGTCAAAAGATATAGTATATCCCGGACAGCAAGTTTTCCAAGGACAAATTATTGGCTATATAGGACATACTGGACATACTGTCCCAGCTGACTATCGCGGGTGCCATGTCCATTTCTCAGTTATTTTTGCTGAAAATCCATTTGCTAGATATGCCAGAGGAAGTTCTGTGAGTAACTAAAAATTTAAGAGAAAAAACATTTCTTTATAATAAAAATAACAGAGGCTAGGCCTCTGTTATTTTATTACTTTCTTATAAGAAAATGTTTATAGGATATCAAAATTTAAGATTCTTTCTTAGATTTTTTTGTAGTTTTTGTTTTCTTCGCTGCTTTACTTGTTTTTTCTTTTTTGGGTTTTTTCTCTTTTGTTTCTTTCTTGCTTGCTATTTTTTTCTGGGGCTTTTCTTTGTCTTGTTCTGATTCTTCTTCATATTTTATTTCATTTGCTTGACTCAAACTTCTTACATCAATCTTCCAACCAGTTAATTTTGCGGCTAATCTTACGTTTTGACCATTTTTCCCTATGGCCAGAGATAATTGGTCATCAGGAACAAAGGCAATAGCTTTGCTTTTGGGCATAATTTTTACTTCGGCAATCTTTGCTGGGGATAAAGAATTTATAATATATTGTTCCGGTTTTTCGGCCCATTCAATAATATCAATTTTTTCTCCTCCTAATTCATTTATCACGGCTAGAATTCTTGTTCCTCTTTGTCCTACCATGGAACCAATTGGATCAATTCCTTCCTCTGTAGCTGTTACGGCCATTTTGGTTCTGGAGCCGGGTTCCCTAGCTATTGATTTAATGATAACTTGTTTAGCTGAAACTTCAGGTGCTTCTAATTCAAAAAGTTTGGAAATTAATTTTGGATAAATTCTAGACAAATAAATCACAGGTCCTTTAGCACTTTCTTCTACTTTTAAGATATATGTTTTAAGTCGTTGACCAGGGCGATAAAATTCTTTTGGTATTTGTTCTGTTTTTGGCAAAATACGAGAAGTTTTTCCAATATCTAAATATATTGATTCTGGCTCTATCCTCTGAATAATTCCCGAAACAATTTCCCCTTCCTTTGATTTATATTCTTTTAATATTTCTTCTCTTTCAGCTTCTTTAATCTTTTGGAGTATTACTTGTTTTGCTGTTTGAGTGGCAATTCGGCCAAATTCTTCTTTGGGTTCTAAAGGAATTTCTAATTCGTCATTAAGTTTTATTTCGGAATCAATTTCTTTAGCCTCTTCAATCATAATATGTCTTTCTGTATTAAAGTGAAGTTTTATTTCATCTGTATTATTTTCATCAAAAGCGGATTTTCCTTTTTCTCTAGATTCTTCTATCTCTTGTTCGGATAAAATCATATCTTGATTAACTACTTGTTTGACTTGCCAAAACTTAACATCACCCGTTTTTGAATTGAGCTTAGCAATTATTTTTTGTCTTTTCTTGCCGTATTCTTTTTTATAGGCCGAGGCAATTGCTTCTGCAATTATTTTAATTACATTTTCTTGGGATATTCCCCTTTCTTCAGCAATTTCCATTATAGCCGAGGTAAGTATTTTTAAATCCATATTGTTAAAAATAATGTCCGTTGCGAACCACGGACTTTTATAATGCTATCAGAATATAAAAATCCTGTCAATGATTATACTTGTCAGTATTTAATGCCAACAGAACTATGGTGGACCTGGGGGGAATCGAACTCCCATCTCTGCAATGCGAATGCAGTATAATGCCATTATACTACAGGCCCTTTATTCGGGGATAGCGGGGTCGAACCGCTGATCTCTCGCACCCGAGGCGAGTGCCTTACCAGTTAGGCCAATCCCCGATAAATTTGAAATAAAGATAAACAAGAGGACAAGAATTTTAAGGGATGTATTTTGGAAAACTTCGGAAACAATATTGGTGGCAGGACGCTAAGTTACCCAATATTTCTTCTTGGTCATCTCGTCTCTCTTTGTTTCTATCTTCTTTATTTCTTGTCTAGCTTGCTTCACTAACTTTTCAAAACCTTTTTCCTTTAATTTATTTATCTTCTTAATCTCTTTTTCTAAATCCTGTTTTTTATTTTTTTTAGGATCATCTAAGACATTACTTAATAATACATCTAAAATATTTCCGATTTTTGGTCCGGGTGAAATTTTCAGAATTTGCATTATATCACTTCCTTTAATTTTCAACATTTTAACGGAAACAGGATCTTCAGAAACTTTTTCTATTATGTATCTTAAATGTCTTAATTTGTATGGTTCGGCTTTGGGAACGCCGGATCCAATTCGGTCGCACATTCTTAATTGTAAAAGTTCGTTGATGTTTTCTGGACCGACTTCTCGAACTAATTTTCTGACAGATGCTTCTTTAACTTCTCCCACATTGTAATAAAATAAATGATATCTCACTAATTTTACAATTTTTTCTATATCCTTTTTAGAAAATCTTAATCTTTGCAATATTTCATTTGTCATTTTCGCTCCTAATATTTCGTGATTATAAAAGGTAGAATCTAATCCATCTCCTTGTTTTGTTTTTGGTTTACCAATGTCATGTAAAAGAGCGGAGAGGCGAACATATTTTGAAAAGCCCTTTTTACAAGCATACTCCAAACTTAGAACATTATGTTGGTAAATTTGATAAATATGATGTTTATTTTGACCAATGCCAAATCCTTGTTCCAGTTCCGGAATAATATATTTTAAAAGTCCTAACTTTCTTAATGTCTCTACGCCTTTGGCTCCTCTTTCCGACATTATTATTTTCATTAGTTCGTCTCTTATTCTTTCCTTGGAAATGAAATTTAGAAGTTCAGCTTTTTTTTGAATTGCCTTTTTTGTTTCTTCTTCTATTCTCCAACCAATTGAATCATTTAATGTAGTAGCAAATCTAACAGCCCTTATTAACCTTAAGGCATCTTCCGAAAATCTTTTTTCAGGATCTCCTACTGCCCTAATAATTCTATTTTCTAAATCTTTTTGTCCATTAAAAGGATCTATAATTTTTAATTTTAAATCCATGGCTAGGGCATTAACCGTGAAATCTCTTCTGGATAAATCTTGTTCAATAGTTTGGGCCCATTTTATTTTATCTGGATGTCTTTTGTCCGTATATTTTTCTTCAGTTCTAAAAGGCGTTATTTCAATTCCTTTTTCGGATGTTTTTTTTGAGTCAGGCAATACAGTTACTGTTCCGAAATTATTGTTGTAAAAATTATTGGGAAAAACTTTTATAGTTTGTTCTGGTTTAGCATTAGTGGCAATATCCCAATCATTTGGTTTTATTTTTCTTAAAGCATCCCTAACACATCCTCCAACAATGTAAGATTGAAAACCATTTTTTT
>Ga0114918_10000068_pt1 | contig 80951 bp, 89 predicted proteins | sample LantaG_FD_87015 | JGI IMG/M metagenome (GOLD analysis project Ga0114918, IMG submission 87015) | Deep subsurface microbial communities from Baltic Sea to uncover new lineages of life (NeLLi) - Landsort_02402 metaG | ecosystem: Environmental > Aquatic > Marine > Oceanic > Sediment | place... | reverse complement strand
CCACCACCACCTGAATATTTTTTCACAAGACTGACGGTTCCTTTATCAAACATAACAGAATTTTTTTCTTGATTTTTTAAACCTTGTGCAAAATTGCGATATAATCTTTTAAATCTATTTGAACCATACAACCCGGTTAAAAATTCACAATACGTGGATGCAAAACTAATTATATTTGGATCTACATCTTGCCAGTAAACAAATGGAAATGTCAAAACCGACATAGCTTGTACATATTCGTCGGCCTTCAATCGTACTTTGTCTTCCAGTAACATCTTTTTACCTCCTAAGAAATTCTATAATATCTTTTTCAATTATAATTTCAAAAATATATATTTTAATATCTAAAATGGAAAAAAGAATAATTTTCTGTTTTTCCAAAAACTGTTCACTCATAACCAATCGACAACAAACATCTCTAATAATATTATAGTCTACATAATTCTGATCTAAAACTAAAAATATATGATAGAATTCGGAATCTTTAATTCCATAATCTTCAAATTCGTTATCTTCATATTTAAATTTTGTTTTTGACACTCCCAATTTTTCAGCAACATAATCTTTAATTAAAGACTTTATACTTTTAGAATCCAATTGGGTCTCATCCACTTTTGTTGCTCTAATATTAAAAACCTTATCTTTAAAGGATTGAATACAAACGTCTTCTTTAGTATTCGTGCATTGTATGGGTTCTCTTATTATGACTTTATCCAGCTTATTATTTGCTATTTTATCTAGCTGTTTATTTTCTATTACATTTTCACGCACTTTCTTTTTATCTACATAATCAAGAATTCTATCAATATTTCCCATTATTTTCCCATGTCACTATATTTGGCTCCACATTTTACGCAATCTTTTATAGCGGCCCTCACGAATTTTATTTGGCCCCTGGATTTGTTATAGCGTTGCACAATGCCACAGTCTTCTGTCAAAATTAAAATGTTAGGAACTATTAACATGTTGACCATCGCATATTCCAACAAGTCTGATGTGACATCTTTACCAGTCTGAATATTTTCAATTAGACCACAATACACCTGTTCCTTAGTTCTATATATGGCTTTTTCTGGTTCAAACATAAGTGGTTTTAAACTTTCATTCATCCACCAATTCATAATTGTCAATGATAATTGTTGTTTACAAAGAAGATAATTTACTTTATCCGATGGTGTCATGGATTCAAGGAAAGATTTTACATCTTGTGAAAAAATCCTATCAATGCTTCTCCACATTCTTTCGGTAATTATTCTTAATTGCATTTTGGAAAATTTTTCCATTGTTCCTCCAAACGCTCCACAGTTTTATTTTGTTCTCGAAATTGCATTTTTAGACTATGTCGATATTTTGTGTTGGCTCTGGTTGAGTTGATGTATCTGACTGTTCGACAACATCATCCCTTTCCGGCCTATATCGCTTTATTAAATTTGCTAACGTTGATTCTATTTCAGAATCCCACATTTTTTTGAATGCATCGTCTGTTGTATATTTTTCATACGCGCCTTTTGTTCCCTGCCATGTTGCATCAGGTTGATCTATCAACTTGCTCCATCTCCCAGACGTCATTCTTTTTTCAATTCGCAATAGATTATAATTTGTCCAAAAATTACTAAATCCAAAATTATAATCCAAAATCAATTCAAATTCAACATTTGGAGTGAATAATCTACTTTTCAAACATTTGGTTTTAACAACTACACCATTAAAGCCATATTGTTTTTCATCGAGAATTGAAGATTCTTTAAGTTCAATGAGCTGTGATATATTATATTGTAGGGCATTCCCGCCTGGAAGAATCTTATCCCCTTGAAGATATCTCAAATCTGATGGCTGCTTGTATAAACCCATCTGAATTTTATCCCTGAATTGATTTATACCAACTAATGCGATATTATACAATTCTAATTTATCCAGATATTTGGGAAGTAATGCTGACAGCAACCTTGCTCTTAGACCAATAGTATCATTGATATCATCTGACAATAAATCTTTTTCAGTCTTTGTATTTGCTATTGAATCCCACACTATTAATGTTTTATAATCCTCAAACTGCTTTTTATTTTCTTCTATGAATTTACAAGTCGAATCAATTATTCTGAAAACTTGCTCAACAGTCTTGGCTTCCCTTACTTTTATTTTTGGATTATTCACTCCTAGCTGTGATAATCTAAATGTTGACATTGCATTCTCAGAATCTAAATATACGGAAAGTAATTTGCCTTCTAATGCTTTCTGAGCACTTCCAATGATTCCACCTGTTAGTGTTGTTTTTCCACAACCAGGGCGCCCAGCAATACAACTCAACCCACCTATGATTATTCCACCACCGAGAAAAAAATCCAGTAAATCAATTCCTGTTGGAATTGTCGATTTAGATTCATTTGCAGTAATCAGTCCTTCAACATCCTTTTCTATAAAACTGTCAAACATACCCTGGACTGATTTTAAAATTTTCTTCTCACTCATCAGTTTCCTCCTCATCTTTTTTATCAATACTTAGCAACTTATCCTTATTTTGTTTTATCTTGTTTAGGTCGGATAACGATATTCCCATTTCAATGAGAAACGCATCAATCGTTTTCATGCGTCCAAATATATTATCATCATCACCAGATTCGCCCAATTTGGTTATAATTGCTATCTCGTCTTTGACTAATTTACCTATTTCTTTTCTCATATCAAAAATAAGTTTATAAAACTCTGTAATTGTTTTTAATGTATTTTCTAAATATATTTTACTTTTCCTAAAATCACTTGTATCTTTTGGGATTAATGTTCTTATAACAACCATATTTGATTCTAGATCTGCTATCATATCTTTTATTTTCTGTCTGTTTTCACGGTACTCCGCCAATAAAATTTCGGAATTTACAACATTGCTCATGCTTCCTCCCAAATCAATATATGATAAATGTGATTTGCATGGACTTGTGATATAGTCAATATATTATCGACTGTAGTTAATCTATCCACAGGCATCATATCACCGTCATCAAAAACCTGAACAATATTTTCTGGTCCAATATTTTGTTTCAGATCCACTTCATAGTTTTCTTCGTCCACATCTGGTTCAGCAATAAGAACATTTTTCCTATTATAATCTTTCTTATCACATGTCAGCTGACTGCGATCAATCAAAAATTCATAATGTGTTGGGTTGTATACATTATGCCCGGTGACCCAAAATCTACATTGTGAAAAATCGAATTCATAATCTACTTCGGTTATAAGAAAGACTGGCAAATCCATTTCATATTCGAATGTAGTCTCCAATCTGTAATCTGGTATATTATTGGAATCACCAAATTTATTTGCACTTGGGGACGGTATCCCACTCATTCTTATAATTGGTGTCATAACAATTGGATGTGCATATACATCTTTCGCAATAACCCTAAACAATCTATTTTCTAAAAGTGATGATGACCAATCCAATTGCTGATCTATACCAAGAATATCATTCTGGTATCTATATTCCACTAAGGACGCTGGTATATGTAAATATGAATGAATAAAATCTGGTTTATAATATCTATCCTTTCCACCGAAATATTGTATTAATTTCAGTTTCATATCAAGCATTTCATCCATGGAACTTAGAAACATATATACAGCATACGTTCCACGAAATCTATTATAAACTGGTGTAATTTTTACATGACCATCTGCATAAATTGGGTCATATAACTTCCCGCCGAACCCGCCAGCAAGATTACTATATCTCCATAGATAGTTTGTACGCTCGTCATGATCTAAATCTCCCGTTGGATCAATAGATACGCATGGCAACGGAATTCCTGTTATTTCTTTTCCCATGTTTTCATAATACTTTGTTATTTTGAAAACGGAATTATCTGCTGTGGTTATAACACCTATCTTAAATCTTGTATAGAAAACATCCAGAAAAAAATCTAGTATTGATTTATGAAAAGTCCCAAGCAAATTACTAACAAACTGCAATTGATCTGCATACATTTCTCTTGCCATTTTACTGCACCTCTTTAAACATTTGGTAAATCACTATTTGTATCATTGATCCATTTAGTCAATTTTGCATCAAATATACCCATGGCACACGTGCGCACAAATTTCTGATTTTTACATCTAGAAATAAATTCATATGTTAAAAGGATAATATACAATGGTTTATCCGTTTTCATAGAACTTACGGACCAAGTGAAGAGATTTCCAACATAATTGTGAACTGTGAAATCCTTTATTGTCAATCTAGATTTCGTAAATAAATATGATTCTGAATGGAGATGATCCCATAGATCATCCTTGACAAAACCAGTCGGAAAATTAAACATATCAATAGATGGACTGTTTTTTGTTACAAGTTTCAGGTGTCTTCTCAGAAATTTTCGTTGATGGATGTATGGCCATATATTGACAACCATATCATGCCTATCATAAATTTCATCTTTATTATCACATATAATTGTGTAGAGAGGAGCCTTCAAATAAACATAAAGACTAAATTTAGAAATAAATTTCTTTCCATCTCCAGAAGTCATTGGAAGTTCCATTTTAACTTCTCTCCATGTTTCCTTTCTCATTCCTGGATACAATATACCACTAGAATCAACCTTATAATCATCCTGACTTATATCAGAATCATCAAATATTCCCTTATAATATTCTATTTCTGTTTTATAATCATCAAAGCGTTCATTTTTTGGTTCTACTTCCACATCATAATCAGTTACCCATAACGACATCGATTCCTCCTATTTTAAAAATGGAATAAATTTTTTCAACATGTCCACATATGAAGCATCTAAATCTATACATTTAGATTTGACATATGTTATATCACTAATCCATTTCTTTAAGTTAGACACATCAAACAAATAAACATATTTCAAAGTATTAACATTAAATGGTGCAATTTCATCCGAAGATATATCTGCAAAATTTGTTTCTATGGTTTTATTTTCTTTTATATAACCTTTCATAATACATGAAAATAATTCTTTTGTAGACTCATCCAATTCTAGAAATTTAATAATATCAGAATCAAATCTGATTTCCTTATCAGTATCCGATGGTGATAATAAACTTTCAAACAACTTAACATTTCTTTCAAATGATGAATTGGAATCATAATTAATAAATTTAATTGATCCTAATTTCATCAGCATATTTTTAATATTTTCTTTACTTGTCAACTGTGTTTTTGATTTTTCCACTTTAACTTTCATATCCTGTATAGTATTCCACATCGAATCCCAGTTGGTATTCCATGCGCCCAAATCGTCATAGACAGATTTCAAATCTTCATGCAACTTCTCTTTTTCGACAACAAACGCATATTGAAAATATGGTGCCAGGAACACTTTATAAGTGAGCATCACCAAAACATTATCTTTATATCTATCATCCATCAAACTTTCTATAAAACTTAGGAATAAAATTGCAGCTTCTCTACCAACAAATTTCATATTCTTGTGTCTTTCGCCAATTATAATTGGTTGTGCACATATTGCTTTGTCCTTAATTCCTTTTGTTTTAATGATATTTCTGACGTATTGAAGGCCATAAAATAATATTTCTTCATCAGGGATATATATTAGATTAAATGGTAGGTTGGAGAGTATTTTCGGAAAATCATCTTCCATTATCAAACTGGAAAGGTATTCGTTGAATTTTTCCAATGTGTTAAATCCAAACAATGCTTCTTTTGTTACTTTCTTTGATACCGTTTCCATTATCGGCGCCAATACTTTTTCATCGAATTCTGTATTATTCTCTATCACTGCGTCCAATGCTTTATCTATTTCGCTTTCTTCCACAACCGCACTTTTGTTTTCTTCTTGGCAGGAAATTACAGAAACCATTTTATTTGTTATAATATTTGTCTGACTTTCAAAATTAGACAATATATTAGACAATACAAAACTATTTATAATGCTGCCGGACAAATTATAAAAGCCAGCCACAGTTTGAATAAAAGAAAATAATGATGGACCATTGGAAAAAACAAATTCATAATTCCCTTTCTCCGTCTCCCACTTAATTGTTTTTGACGCAGTATCTACTATTGTTTTTATTTTTTCTCCTGAAAATTCTATTATTGCTTGGCTTTTCGATAAAGAGTTTGAAATAACAAAATGAAAACCCAAAACCTCTGTTATGGCCATGTTGTAGTTGAAAGCACCATATTTAATATTTAAAAATAGTTGCAAGGATGATGACTCGTCATTCCATCTGCCATAACCGTTTAGCTGCAAACTTGTTTTTTTATTCTGATGAAGAAAGCTTCCTAAGTAAAAATTCATCTCATCGTATTTCTTAGACATTAATTAATCTCCTTATTTCTTTTTTGTTGATTAATTTACGAGGACCAATATTGTTCCTAAAACCTCCTCTTCATTTATATCAACCTCTATTCTACTATGATTGACAATCAACAAATTAACAGTTCCATCACCATCGACTTTACTAGCAATCGCACAAATCGGTTTTATTACACAAAGATTATGATCTAGTTTGGGCGAAACAACACTATCAGATTCACCAATCTGAAGATTTGTTTTTACATTTACCCAGAACCCCGGCATGATTTTATAGCTCTTTGTTGTGTTGATCTGATACTCGACAATTTTACTCATGGTTTTCCTCCACACGTTTTTATTAAAAAACAGAAACTCTGTTTTTAATTGTTCTCTAAAAATTAAGATATATTTTTTTAGTGCTTAAAAGTACAGATATTCATTACTTGTATGCCAGAGGCAGTACGATTGCGTTATTTCTTTCTTTTAGAGAACAAAACAAAAACAAGAATACATTTTTATTGCTTAAAAAAATCAAATATTTTTTCGCATAACAAAATTAAAATAAGAAAGGAGTAAACCCATGTTGATTAACAATGAAGAATTAAACAGTGTATTTACTGTTCTTCGTGGGAATGAGGGTTGTGGAAAGTCGTTTGGCATTTTCAATAATCTCTCAAACCCGCCTCCAGATATAATTGACTCATATGGAGATAAGGCAATATTTTATATATGCCCGTCCATAAAACAGACAGTCGAAAAATACAATAGTTACAGTTCCATCCACGGACAATCAAAAAACAAAAAATCAAAAAACCCAGAATTGTTAAAATCCAAAAGTGAAATACTAAGAAAAATTATAAAGTCATCATTTCCAGATTTATATGATAACATCAAGTCTGGCATAAATGCCGAGCATACTGAATTTATATATGATGGTTTTTTGGTGTCGAAAGATTCTAAAACAGATTCACAGAGCATAAGATTTGAGCACAAAAATACCAGAGAGAAAGAACTGGTGCGTTTTCAATGGAAGCATAATTCTCAAAATACAACTAATAAGAATCCGCTAAGTGGAAATTTTGTGGTAAGTTCGAGAATGATCTACAAACATCTAAATGAAATAATTAAAAATATTCACAGATATCCAAAACTAAATGGCATTGGTTTGGTTGTAGTCGAAAGCATGCAGAAAACCGACCCAGTCGCATATAATCATTGTATGGACCTCAAGGTGTTTAATAATGTAGAGAAGTTTCTCACTAACGATCTGAAGACATCATGGTGGATAACAAAAAGATTTTTGGAAAAGATAGATGATGATGGTTATTGTATGAATCCTGACTATAGATCAATATCATATAAAATTGACGAATCATATTTTGAATCCAAGAAACCTATAATAATAGAAGATATACAATTGGACAAATCTGAAGTGTTCCCTGGCAATGGAAATTATACAAACCATGACAAATACAAAATAAAGATATTATTCTTAAGTAAAAAATTATTAAATGAAATCAAAAAGGAATTAGCTGAAGCGACAAAACAATATAATGATATATTCAAACATACAATTACAGAACATAACAATAAAATATTTTTCATAGACCAAAGTAATTTCTTATATCACTTCAAACAAATGAATGAGAAAAATCTAAAATATTGGTCTGATTCTGCCACACTGATATTCGACGAGTTTCCTTTATTGAATTCACCATTCCTAACTATAGAGGAACTGAATGCAGCATCTGCCGTGTATTCTTCAAAATACGATAGTCTCGAAACTATAATGGATCAGATAAAGCTAGCTGAAAAACATATGAAAGAGGCTGATACTGATGAAGTGAGGCACAATGTGTCAAGAAGGATAAATAATTTAAAATCCAAATTAAAAAGAAAGTATAATAAAAATATTGAAGATGCTGTCAAATTTCTAGATGATCCAGAACTCTCAATGAATAAGGATCTTTTCAAAGATAACGAATTCAAAATTATAAATCCATTAAATTTTCAAGATAAAAATTTCAAAGCTGGTAATCTATTATTCGTACCAGACAGTCAAAAGAAAAATTTCTTTAACATCTTTTACGAGAATGATATCCAGACAATAATTCTAACAACAGAAATAATTCCTGTTGAATATATGAAAAACAATTTTGATGGTGTTAATATTGAAGACAGGACAAATAAAATTGAAAATGAAAGTGAATCTGCACTCGCATATATTTTTACAGAAAAAAATGAATATAATGATCTGCTTCCTATTTCTAAAAATAAAGATTCTATTCGTGAATTTATAAAATCACTTAAGAAAGATGATCCCGAATCCATATTAGTTATTTCAAACAATCAGTTCGAGGGAGATATAACATCTACATCTATCAAAGGAAGTAACATATTTATTAAAAGAGATAAGTCTGATAATCCTATTAAAGAAGTTCATTATTTCATTTCGCCAGAGAATCCAAAATCACTTGCAAAAACATTTATGAAAGTATATGGAAATAAACTTGGACCCGATGAAGATTCTATATTTGATGAATTGAATCGTAATGAAGATCTCAAAGAAAAATATTATGAGATTTCAGTAAACAAGATGACAGATTCTATAAATCAGACCCTTGGAAGATTCTTCGGTGAACGTGGAAAGATTCTTAAAAAGAAACCAGCTGTTTATATATATGCATACAATGATAAGAAAGGAATCGCTTTGGAAGCCATGGAGCGTTCGAGATATAATATTAAACGCTGTGACTACAACGATAATGAAATTAAGAAAGATAAAGAAAATAAAGTTGACGATGTGACTAAAATTGACAAAAAATTTGACACAGGCAGAGAATCATTAAAAACAATAAGTGAGTGGGTTTACAACGCAATAAAAGAATCCACCAATCTAAATGAAAAGGAAAATGTTTTTTTATCCAAAAAAATTAATAAGAAAATCTATAAAGAAAAATGGAAACTTGGATTCAACAATATCATTATAAACAGTTTGGAAAAAGAAATGCAATCAATGAGAAAAATATTCTCACATGTTAAAAAGAATAACGATCAATTATTTAATAGAATAGAATCTGAATACAACCATGAACTAGATAAACTATTAAAATCATTTTCATTGCACAATAAAAAAGGAATGTCCAGAATGCTTGCGATATTCCAGAAATCTTTGAATGGAACGGAACATCATATCAATGTTGAGACTATGTTGGATTGTTATTATATAATCCATTTTATCTTTCAAATTGAAACAGCAAAAATTTGTCTGATCAAAAATTATGATCACTCAACCATGGATGATTATTGTTTTAGTATTCTCAAACCAACAATCATCGAAAATAAAAAATTGGAGATATTTTCAAAAACAGTACTTTCTCTATTTAATACATTACAATCTAGAAATATATATTATCAAAAATCATGCACTGCAGTTGGTAGTTCTATATATAATAGATTCAAAGAATTATTTTATAAACCAATATCAGATACACTATTGAATTGTATAAATAAAAATAAGTATGATAAGAAAACTATTTCTAAATTCATAGATAAAAATTGCAATTTGTCGCTGAATGACAAATTGACTAACTATTTAATATATCGTGGTGGGAAAAACTTTGAAAGCAATTATAATGTTTATTTACAAAATTATACATTACATCATGATAAACAAGATTTATGGAAATCAATTTTGAAGATAGGATCATTCATCTATGATAAAATTGTAAAGGTTACGGACTTTGCAAATAAATCAATTCTTCAAACAATTGATAAGCCTAATAAACTTATGTTCGTTTGGAAGGAAAGAATTCATATAAAAGAATTCGCTTTCTTGAATTAACTAGTTAGTTCTCTTAAAGATATAAAAGGTATAAATTGGAAGGATGTGTTGCGTTCGTAAGAACGTTGACCATCCGTTTATACACGCGTAAGCAAAAAATTTATGTTTAAAATTTTTTACATAAAAATAATTCTCTATAGTTTATTAATACACATAAGTAAAATTTGTTATCTTTATTTAATATCATATAATATACAAAATAATCTTTTTTACAAAAGATATTTTTATTTCATCACTTCTATTATTTCAATATTATTAATTTAGTATTTACGAGAACTGCTAATTTTTGTTAATCTCAAAAAAGTACATATATTAATTATTTGAATAGGCAAATATTTTTATTCACAAAGCAGCGCAAGCTGTGGAGTCTAGCTCGAGGGTTGGGGTGGTAGTATACCACCCGTAAAACCCTTATCAACCCAGGAGGTTTTTTCGTGTCTAATAAAGGTAAGTTCGTAGGATGTGATCCAGAATTCGGCTATAAAGCAAAGGTAAAATCAGGATCGGAATTTACGTCATTTAAATATCCGGCATTTCCAAGTGGAGGGAGAATTGGATATGATCATTCAAATAGAGTTGTTGAACTCCGTCCGGATCCTGGGAAGCCATTTTTTGTGATCGCTCAGATGGGAATATCGTTGGTGATGGTCGAGAAGGCATTTAAGAAATTGAATCCCTCAATTGATAAGTTTATTATGATTGCGGGCGGAGTCGGATCTCCTCCAACAGGAGGACATATTCATTTCGACAAATGCCCACAGAAAGATGAGATACGGCAAGTTCTGAATGAATGGGAAAAGCATAAATACTTGTTATGTGAGCCCGGTCGAAAGACAAGGGTTGAACAATCGGGTTATGGAAAAAGCAATGAGTTCCGTGAGGATCATAAAAAATCGGTAGAATGGCGCACACCATCTTCCTGGTTATCTGATCCAAGATGGGCATTCTGCATTTTATCTATAGTGTACTCAACATATTTCAATGTTGAATTATTTGGCAGCACACTTGTCAATTATAAGACTCATTTGAAATATATAAAATCAGTTCTGTCTCCCAAAGAGTGGAGGATGTTCCTTCCATACTACAACATGTGGAATAGTCACAGAGTGCGAGGAAAGATGTTGCCATCCGAGGTCAATATGGAGACATGGGAAAATTTCATGACTAAAATGCCAAAGACATACTGCGTCAAGGCAAATGCGATAATTCAGAAATATATCGCAGATAATAAAATTGAAATTTAATTTCAATTTCTTAAATCCACGATTTAATAGATTTGTTTCGGCCACATCATTATTGGTGTATTTTTTTAATAAATCTATTTTCACTGGAATTGTGGTGGATGATTGCATACATCCAACTCATCTCTACAGATGCATACCTGTTTCATGAGTTATATTCAATTCTGATAAAAAAGTTTGATATAACACATTCGTGAGACGATATTACGATAGGGGTTGAAAAATTTTACATTTTTCTGAGGTGCGTGTAGCTACCCAGAAATTCTATATGAAGTATCAATTGTTCCATTTTTATGAAATAATGTAAATATTTGTTTGGCGGGTAGCATATAACATATAGATTTATAATTATTTTGTAATCTTGTTATAGATTGATGTGAAGTATAAGTGTTGTAAAGGCCGAAATAAAACCAAGATCACACAAAGGAGGTGGTGATTTAAATGTCAGGATTCATAACTGGCGCAATTAGTTTTGTAGGCCCGTTAGGGCCATGTAGTGAGTGTGAAGTATTATTAGAATAATTATAACGTCAACTTGGATGTGACTGGCCCTCACATCCAAGATTAAAATTTTGTTGCCAAAGGAGTGAAAAATTATATGTTTGATCAGAGTATGTTCGTTGTTTATAATGAAAAGTATACTATGGAATCAGCTCAGGCAATAGCTGGGTTATTCAATTGTGAGTGTGCTCCAGAATCGGAGCCATGCGATATATTAATTAGATGGGGCAATTCATATGACGATGGAGCCGGGAGGCTCTTCGACGTTAATTGTAAAAAAGGCATACGAAGACTTTCCACAAATAGGAAAGGGCTACCATATGAGATAGAACGAGTGAAAATCTGTGAGATGCAGGATGATGAAATTTATATCGTCCACCAGAAATATCATATGAATGGAACAGGTCATTTGATATTATTTGGATTTCAGCGACAGTTATTATCTGGACTCGAATACAAATTTATAAATAAATTTATAAAAAGTAAAAAGGAATATAGATTATTCGTAGATAAATATGGAAATTCCCTTTGGCAAGAAAAGATCTGGACGCAGAAGTGGGACAACCCAGGAAGTCTGCTTGTCAGAACAGGAGCCAATGGATGGAAATATGAAATGTCATCATATAATGATGAGACCGTCGTTTCTAAAATAACAGAATATATCAATGAACTGGATATAGTTGTAGCATCATTTGATATAATTTATGATCTTGAAGGGAACGCACATTGTGTGGAAGGAAATTCGTCACCGTGTTTATCAAATGCAACATCAGCAAATTTTGTATACAAGGCATTTAGAAAATACATCAAAGGAAAGTTGAATGATAATACAGATACAGGACGATCTGCTTCGGAAGAGGGTGTTGAAATGGAGCATGTTTAATACAGTTGGACATAGAAATTTTATGATGTTTGGAAAGAGAAGTTTCTTTGTAATGATGGTTACATCCGATACACCAAAAATAACTATTACTCTTAATGATATGAAAAATCTCAAAACAGTGATGATATTTTCTATCAATGTTGCTCAAATTAGCTGCGAGATTCATTCGGAAAAATCATTGCAATATGTTGGTAACATTGTAAGATTTCTGACGAAGAAGTTTTATGAATTCCACGATTGCAACACGTTGAGAAGATTATTTTATGGGAATACACGTGGAAAAATATTCTTTACAAAAGACGAAGGTGTTTTCAGCAATTTAAGATATAATGCAATTAATTATAGTTGTGAAAAATGCCTATCATTGTTTCTTAATTATGATAATGAAATATTCCAAAAAATAATATCACTGGCGGTGAATGTTGTTAAAAATAATATTTCATACACTGAATATTCAGAAAAATATTCTAAATTGAATGATGCTAATGACCATTGCCTCCATCAACCGGATCAGTCGAATTATGGAACATGGGCAACAACATATGTTTCAACACCATCAATCACAGCATCAACACAATATTATACATACACGTCAACTGAGTCAACTGATGCATATTGTGGTTTGCGATATGGATCTCCAACAATATCAGCAACCATCTAATAAATATATAGAAAGAAAGGAGGTTTAAATTTCTGGGGTCACAGGGAGAATCGAGGGAAGATAAGTGCATAGTATGAGTATAAGAATTTTTAGGAGGCATTAGTGAAGATTGAGGTTCAGGTCTTGTTTGTTGAACCTAAGATTGTTGCGGTATTTATGCAAAACAATTTCGTCGGGTCTGTTCAGCTAAAAGACATAGTGGAGGGATGTGATCAGGTCAAGATTCTCTTCTGTAAGAAAATTGATTGTTCACCTGATTATTGTTACTTCAAATCTAAAGATGGCATGACTGTTGGTGTCCCATCCGATTTTCTGGCATCCAAAATCGGCAAGCTATTTGATCCAGTGATGGATAAAATGGAAGCAGATGGCTTTGCAGATTATGAAGGAATCATTCTGAACATAGACAGAATGAGCTTGGAAATAACAAAAGAGCAGATCGAATCAGTGACACCTCAAGAAATCAAAATTGAGGAAGAGAGTGTTCAAGAATCGGAAGAAACCGACCAAGAATCGGAAGAGGTTGAACAAACCTAATTCGGAATGCGTGGAGGAAGCATGATTTGCTTACTATCTGGACGTTATATAATTAAGGATGGAAAAAATTTGTCATATGAACAATTCTTCGATGAATTAAAAATGACAAACAAAGTCTGTCTAGAGCTAGACTCCAGGTTTGTATCAAATCAGTCTTACAACAACTATGTGCATCTGTATGTGAATATTCTTACTAGATTAAATAAGCTGGTATACCTTATTACACCGTCGAAAATTATAAGGGTACACAAACCAGTCGGAAGAGGAATAGAGCAACATGATTCAACAGTGTCCATAGATCTCGGAACATCAGTAACCGGTTTGTATTTTGCTAGCAATGGCACAAGCAAGACGATTAAAACCCAGGATATACTAAAGGTTATTGATGAATATAAAAACGTCGTCATTGGAAAGTTTAATGGCAGACGTGATAGTTTTATGTTTTGTTTTAATAGGATAATAGTACTTTATATGCGATATACCGGAAAAAGATATTATTTTGTTAACGAATCATTTACAACCATCCAAGCTAATCGCCATCACGATGCTTCCAAGAAACAACGTGATGAAATCGCCGCCTATTTAATTTATAAACGATGGCTGTATACTCAAATAAAGCTCGCATGATACAACATGCTGAGCTTTTTTTTGCCCTTAAAATTAGTTCTTCATTTTTTAGAGAACATAATTAAATTAACATAGGAGGATTTGTAATGGTTTTTAAGAAAGAAAATGATAAGAAGTATAGAATTACGGAAACAGACATTAAGAAATTTATCAGACTTATTGGTGAAGAAATAAATAAAGAAAAAGAAATTAAAATGGAACACACACCAGAAATGTTTTTCAAGTATCGCCACGATAGTGGGATTATAACTCTTGGGTGTACAGATATTATGTCGGATGAAGAAATAGATCCAGATAATGCATCAGAAGAGGATGTGGTTAGAATTATATCAGATAGAATAAAAGGTCTTTCAGTTTTCAAAGAAACAAATCATATATGGATTCATGAGATAAATGTTTTGGTATTTGATGTGAAAGATGAGAATGGAAACCATGTCCTGGATGAAAATGGCGAAAAGTGCTTCTCTAAACAATTAGAGGTTTTTGGTTTTATAAAAATGGAAAATGATTCACTGTTTGAACATTTGGAAGATGAGAGTGCTATTGCTGCTAGACATAAGGATGAAAAAGAAAAGATGAATAAAAAATTGGAGGATATGATAAATGCTTCAAAATGATGTGTCTGATTTATTTTCGGGCTTAAAAAAATTTAAAGGTAGAAGACTTTCATTTGTAAACGAACAAATGCAGACGGTTATTAGATGTGTTAGAAATGATAAGACGGAAAAAGAATTAAATTATCTTTGGAAAATATTCAAGAAAATATATTTAAATGTGATAAGTAAGAAGAATCCGTATTTTTTACTTGGCATGAATCATTTTATTGTTGATGTTAGTTTGGTGTTAGAGATGAAAAGAAAATATTTTAATAATAATGAACCACTTTCGGAGAATGTGGAGTCTACTGCAGATCTACATATTATTAAAATGTTTGAAATACTAATCGAGTTGTGCAGCAAATGCTTTGTAGAAAATAAAATACAAGAAACTCAAATGATTGGGATTCTTAGTTCATTTAATAATGCGGCAATATCACGTCTAAAGGAAGCAGAACTTCAACTTGGTGGAGAGGTGTTGAAACCGTACACGTTTTATTCTATTATGAAAATGATTTTCGAGGAATGGTATGGGGTATATGCAACAAATCCGCTGGAATGTATAGAAAAATATAATGAGAAAGAAAAGGAAATTGAAGAGGAAGACGAAGAAAAAAATGACTCTGAAACTGAACCAACAAATACAAATGAAACTAATGAAGAGGTTTTAAATGAATAATTTTTTTGAGACAAATTTATGGGTTGAAAAATATAGAGCAACGAATATTGATCAGCTCGTTTTGGATGATTCAGTTAGGAATGCAGCTAAACATTGTCTAGAAAATAAAGTAATCCCAAATCTTCTCTTCTACGGGCCTCCCGGAACAGGAAAGACATCTCTTTCTAGAATTTTAATAGATAATATTATGTCAGAATCAGATGATAACGTTCTATATATAAATGGTTCCGCTAACAGGGGAATATCTCTTGGAAGAGAAGAAGTACCTAATTTTCTAGCAAGTCCACCTTTTGGCAAGGATAAAATAAAAATAGTTTTTATTGATGAGGCTGATAATCTAACATCTGATTCTCAGAAGGCTTTGAGACATCCAATTGAGTTTTATACTAGGGTTGGAAGATTTATCTTCACAGCCAACAAATTTTCTGCATTTATGGATGCTATAGTTTCTAGGTTTCAAATACATGAATTGAAGCCGTTAACAGAATCACAAATTCTATCTTTTTGTTTGCAAGTTTTAAATGTTGAAAATGTGGAACATTCAGAAGCTGAGGTTTCGCGTGCTGTTAAATTATTTATGCCGGATGTTAGGAAAATATTAAATACGTTGCAGTCATACACATATCAGCTAAAATTAAGGCTACCATCAACTAATGATCTTATTCCAATCGAGACAACAATAGCAGCTCTCGCAAATGATATATTCAAAGCATATCAACTTAAAGATTCTCGATGTCAAGTATGTTTAAATAAATTGCAGGAAATACTAATGAGAAAAGATATAAATTATTCTGTAGTGTTTGAAAATTTATTTTTTGAAAAGGCAACACTACCCATATGCAAAGTATTGGCAAACAAATATTGTAATAATTTGAATATGGTTGCATCTCAGCCAATGCATTTCATGGCATTCACATATGAAACATTAGAGGCTCTGAAGGAAATAAAATGATTTATACACCGGAAACTATAGATATCCTGAAAAATAATTTATCTATAATACAAAACACATCTGGTCACTATATAACGAGATGTATTTATTGTGGTGATTCGCAAAAGCATAAGACGAAAGGACATCTTTATATTTCCAAATCCAAATCAGTTTACAGATGTGTCAGATGTGAAGAAGCAGGGAGAATAGAAAAATTAATATTTGATTTGGTTGGAGTGAAGAAAAGAATAACTACTATTATTAAAAAGGATGCGTTGAAAACTCTTTCAATACAGCAGCTCGAAGATTTTACAATAAATAGAAATTTCAAGAAGAGTGTGATTATTCCAGAACAACATCCAGAAAAATTTGAAAATAAATATAATTATTTAATGGATAGATTTCCAACAGTAAAAATGTTTGATATGTTGAAAGACAGAATAATATATGATATTAAGGATTTTGCCGAAAGGAATTTTATAAAAATACATAAACGAAAGTTATTTAATTTCTTTCAGGATAAATTTGTTGGATTTCTATCTTATAATAAAAGTTTGGTGATACTGAGAAATATTGACCAGGAATCTGATTTCAGATATTATATTTGGAAGTTGGGAGATGTAGTAAACGATTTTTTTGTTTACGATAATTTAGTAGAAGAAAAAGAAAAAGTAACTTTAATTGTCTCAGAAGGATTATTTGATATATTTAATATCATGCACTTCGAGGATCCTTACGAATTATATACAGTTGCTGCTGGCAAATTATTTAATAGAGCAATTAAATTTACTATGATAGAAAAATGCGTCACGTATTTTGACAAAATTATAATATTGTCTGATGACGACGTGCATTTAAATTTTTATAAAAAGAATTTAAATAAATACAAGAATGTGTGCAAATCTATTCAAATTTGGTATAATAAAAATGGAAAAGATTTTGGACAAAAAACGAAGGTTGACAAGATTATTTTAAAAATGAAATAGAAAGGTGGTGTGTATATGAGAGGCGAATCTGTATCTTTTTATTTACCAGAAGAAAAATTAGTTAAACAACTTAATTCTTTTTTTTCTAGTAAAAAAAGTAAAAATCATGAATTGTATATTGATAAATTCAAGGTATTGTTAGATCTGAAAGAGTATTTAGATAACAATCTCCTAGAGAATAATACAATTTATTTTGCTCATATTGGAAGAAAAATGTATATGATTATTAATGGAATAAGTTGTTTTAAGACATTGACAACTTTGGTATCTGTTATTAATTATCAGAGAATACAACTAACCCATTTCAGTTCATGGGGCAGTGTGGTTGTTATGAGTATCGGAAAAGTTAAAAGACAAATAATATTTTATAAAGACATGGATGTGGATGTTTATTCCGACAACATGATTGAAAAAATTTATGATAATATTATTCCAAAAAAGAAGAAACGTAGGAGGAAAAAATGAGAGTTGCAAAAGAACATTTTAAAACATTTTTGGGGTATGTTGATTCTATAACAAATTTGTTCACAGATGTTGATATTAAAGGAAGCCGGCTATCACAGAGATCAAGCAATAAATCTACTATATTATGTGGTGATCTGTCACCATTATTTCCAGAGGAATTGAATCTGAGCTTGGTTTTTATTAAAAATAAGATTCCTCTATTAAAGTTATTTGATAAATCAGAGAATGGTGTTGATATAGAATGTTTAGATAATGATGTTAAAATCCGTGATGATTATAGTGAAATTATTTTAAGACAAGCATCACCAGAATTTATTAATAATTCTTATCTTGAGCCTGTTGATATAAAAAGAAAACTTGCGATCGATGAAGATGAAGATAAAATTCTGAGCTTTGAGTTGTCCCCAATTTTATTGGATAGAATCTCAACAATATCTCATCATTTCAATTCGATGAATTTAGATTTCAATTTGGAAAAAGATAAGGCGAGTGTTAACCTGATTTCTAGTGAGAAGACTGATAGATCAACATTAATTGACAATCTGCCCTGTGCGACCAAGTTTAAAAAGAAAACACAGATAACATTTAGTGTTATCCCCTTTCAGACAAAATTTAGTGGTTCGGTTATGTTAGATATGTTTTATAAAGAAATTGCAGGAAAAGCAATTTCAGCTGTAAAATTATCTACAAATCTTAAAGGTATTAATTCCATATTCTATGTTAAAGGAACAGTGATTTAATTGAACAGATATAATTTCTTTTCTTATTATTTAAAATATAATCAAACAGAACAATTTTTGACCGATTATGAAAATTATTTTGGGACTAAGGTGCATAGCGTTTATATTTATGTTGACCTTCAGAATTGTCTAAAGACACAATTTTACGATGATGTGATACTAAGCATGCACCAATCCGCAAAATATAAAGAAAAGTCCATTCCAGTTGTCTATGACACCATTATGTTTATGGCAAGGACTAGAGAATGGTTTGAAACGAAAGGAATAAAAACGTACTTTGTTTTGTATTGGGATGAAGGATCATCGTTATACCATTCGCATCTAGATAAAGGTTATAAATGTAGGAGGAAGATTCTAAAAACAAGCCTTCCTGAATTGATGTTTAAGTCCGGTGTGTCGGTTTTAAAATTCCAAAAGCGAATATTAAATGAGATAGCTGGGAATATGAATGATGTTGCATCTGTTATGTTAAAAAATATAGATACAGATTTCATCCCACATTTTATATTAAAAGAAAATCCAAATCTAACATCAGATAGTGGAATAATAAATCTATTATTTTCATCTGATCATGATTTATTTCAAACAACCAAATTAGGAAATAATGTGTTCCAATATTATAAGACAAGTAAAGATACATTGTTTATATCCAATAAGACAATATTGAGTAAATTAATAAAAAAAGAAATATCGGAAAGTTTTCATAATAGTTGGTATGATCTAGTTTTCACAATGGGTGGATGCCCAGGAGATGATATTCCTGGGATCTGGCCCCGGGTTGGATGGAAGACGGCATACAATTATTTAATTACATTACATAAATGCGGAATTTCCTTTGAGGACCATGTCAATAAAATAATTTTGGGAGAACAAACACAAATAGATATTAAAGATATAAAAAACACAACTGTGATGAAAAAGATATCCGATTTTAATGATCCAACGTCTCACGTTCAGGAACGCTGGAGACAAAATTTATTTATGATGGATTACAATGTCATGCATGATTATTTTACAGAAAAAATAGATAATAGAAATGCTGGCATAACTTGGGAATTTAGAAGGAATACAATAGATAAAGTTAGAAATATATTTATTAATGATAATATTATTGATAATGATGAATTGAATGAAATAATGACAACATATCATTTAACCGAAGGGTTGGAAGAAATATGTATAAATTTATGTAAGAGGTGATTGCAATGCTTTCAAAACAAAAAGTTCTGAGATATATAAAGGATACACTTGCGTTACCATTTAATAAACTAGAATTGACAGATGAGAAAATGTGGCAGTACCTAGATGATTTTACAATTCCAGAATTCAGTTCATATTGGCCAGATAAAAGGATGGTTGGTTATAATTTTTCCAATACAGCAAATTCAACAGGGGTGCCAAATCAATTTTTCTTCAATGATCCAGAAGGATGTAATATTCTTGGAGTGCTGGAAATAATATCGGCTTCTGATGTTGTTATGCAGAAACATCCATTTATAGGAATATTAAATTATGAAAGCTCAGTCCCATATGTGACAAGCATAGAAGAGTCTGGACTAGTTTATAGATTTGGGTATTACACATTCTCATTCGAGTTTATATTTCCGAATGTCATTCGTATTTCAGGTGCCAGTCCTGGTGCTGCTGCAGTTGCATATGACAGAGTGCATCCATCAGATTTATATACAATTGATGGACATATGGAAAAGTTTTTTCTTAAATTTTGTTTAGCAGATATAAAAATATTACTTGGAAACATCAGAACTAAATTTCAAAATCTGACTACACCGTATGGAGAAATACCAATCAATGCCGGAATAAAAGATGAAGGCATTGCAGAAAAAAGAGAAGTGATCGAAATTTTAGATACTAAAGTTCCTAACCTTACTATAGTCTACGGATAATTATTATGAATGTTTTACCTCTAATTTTTAGAAAAACAAAACCATTCAAGTCATTTCCAAAATATATTGTGCTACATGGAACTGGGTGCATAGGAAAAGATGATCAAATATTGAAACAAGATATGAAAAATAAATTTCAGCTTCCGTATTTAAAGAAAGATACAATAACAATGGAGGGTCAAATAGATGTTCCATTTCACTTTGTAATAGAACATATTGGCCCAGATTATGAACCAATGATGATGTATCCACTTAGCAGTCCAATTGACTATTTTTCTAAAGTTAATAATAATGAAAGATCTATTCATGTATGTATGTTTGGAAATTTTAATGTGGATATGGCAAAGCCAAGATTGTATGAAATATTATCATATAGGGTTCTAGCTCCGATTATGTATTGGTTTAGAATACCACAATCTCATATAATGTTACACTCGGAAGTTGATAAAGCACATAAAGATTGTCCTGGTGAAATGTTTTTTAAAGATATATTATATAGTAAACTCAATAAATATCTATTGAGAAAATAATGGAGGAAAATAATGGCTATGAATTGGAATGATTTACAACTTAGAGGGGTCGATCCATATTTCAGTTACAAATCATCACACACAAATAGATTGACATATGCTCTATCTTTTGATGGTAGGGGTGTTGCATCTGGGTTGGCCGTATCCATTGATGATCCGACAACACTGCAGTTTACAAATGGTGTTGCACTGAAGGATAATGTAGTTCTTAGATGGGACCCAACATTTTTAATGCCTTTATCAGAATCGACTGGTACGTGGGTTGTTGGTGATAATTGGGTCGTAATGGTTTATAAATTTATCGAAACTAAAATAGAAAATTATCGTATAGCCAGAATGGATGTTATTCCTATAGCAGACTATGATCCAGAATGGCATCTTATATTGGCGAGAGTGACTATTGATGGAAGTGGTAATTTTATATCCATAGATACTAGTCCTCCAGAAAGACCATCAATAGGTTTTGGAAGTCATAATACTCTTCCTGGACTTCAGGGTGGAAACCCATCTCTCTGCGAATACTACCATTTAGAGTATTGCGATTGGCAAAATGTTCATGCTTGCTGCTGGTATGTTTCGGGAACTTATATTGCCATTGATGGTAGTATAACACCATGCTGTGATATTAGTTGGGATGATAATAGAATAACAGATTTGGCAAACCCAACAAGTGGGGGAGATGCTGTAAATCTTCAAACACTTAACACTTGCATAGGTTGCGCTGGTGGCGCAACACAATTTATTCAGTTGACAGATACACCAACTAGTTATTCTGCTGATTGCTGGTTGAAAGTTAATAGTGGTGGTGATGCATTAGAATTTGTCAGTGCACCTTCTGGTGGCGCAGGTTATTTAGATGATTTGTGTGACGTGACTGTAATAGCTCCAACTGGTGGGCAATTTATAGTAAAGTCGCCGAGTGGTGATTGGACAAATATGAATCCATTACTTGATATGATGTGTGATGTCGATACGACCGGTGTTGCTGGTGGATGTGTTTTGTGTTATAATGGAACAACCAATCAATGGATTCCTGCAACAGTCTCGGGCGGAGGCGGAGCTACACAATTAAATGATTTAACAGATGTTACTGTAGCAGGACCAGTGACAAGTCAATTTTTGGTTTATGAACCAAGTGGTCAATGGAATAATATGACACCAGTTGTTAGCATAATGGGTGATGTTAATACGAGTGGTGCTGTTTCTGGTTGCGTGCTTTGTTTTAATGGAACATGTTGGATTCCGGGAACGGTCTCGGGCGGAGGCGGAGGCGGAGGCGGAGCATTCCAGGAAATCGCAGACGTTGTTCAAGAGACTGATCTATCGTACAATAATGATTTTGTTTTTGCATCTCCTACATTGGATTATGATTTTACACACGCATCGAGATTTTTCTTTAATAGAGATAAAGGAGCGTTTCGTGCCGGTTATGATGGCATAGGTAACTGGGATGATATTCATGTTGGTTCATATTCAGCAGCATTTGGAAAAAATACAAAAGCATGCTCTCTTGGTAGTTTTTCAGCTGGGTGGCAATCTGAAGCTAGAGGGGCCCAATCGATTTCTATGGGAAGGAATACTGAAGCAGCGGGATTGGGTGCCATATCACTCGGGGAAGGTACTAAAGCCTATAATACTGCATCTGTTGCTCTTGGTAGTTTTTCAGAGGCAAGTGGTACAGGATCTTTCGCTGCCGGAACATTAGCCCTTGCAGAAGAAGATAATTCTGTAGCAATTGGGACACAGGTAAAAGCATGTGGTTATAATTCCGTTGCATTAGGAACAAATATAGAAGTTTGTTCAGGTGCTGATTATTCATTTGGAATAGGTCTCGACCAAGTAACAGACACAATCAGTCAAGCATGTACGATGGCAATTATGGGTGGTTATGTTGGTATTGAAACAACAACACCAGCATATGAACTTGAAGTTAACGGTACAGTTGGTGCAACCGGCTTCAATGCTTCTGGCTCTGCTGGTCTCGATCATTCAGAAAGCATTAATGGAAAAACATTTTGTTGGTGTGCAGGCATTTTAGTTTCAGTCGTTTAATAGCATTTTTTCAAAATATAAAATTTCGGGGCAGATTAATTTCTGTCCCTTGTTTTGTGTTATTATATTATCTTTTTTAATTGTTGGACAACTACATATATTTATTAGTGAAGAAGAAGTTGTTGGTGTTCTTTTAAATAGAATTAAATTAAGACGTCTACTACAGCTTTTTTTCACCAAAAAACAATTAAGTAGGAGGAAGCTATGACCGAAATCGAAATGGTTACCGAAATCGTAGACGAGATAACTACTGTCGATGTCACAACAAAAACAGATGAGGTTGTCGATGTAAAGGATGAGAGTGATATTGAATTGAAGGTGGCAGCAACAACAGACACAAAGAAGTTAGGGAGTTCCATCGCTTCTCTTCTCGGCAGATATCCAAGCTGTCGTCTCCTCGCAATCGGTGCTGGTGCAGTTAATCAGGCCATTAAGGGCGTAGCAGTGTCTGATAGTTTTATTGAATCGAGTGGTTATTATGTTGTTGTTAGGCCGTCATTCACCAGGGTTCTGCTCGACTCAGTTGAAAAAACTGGAATAAGGATGCTTGTTGAAAGAGTGAAAATCATTTCCTCCCAGCAGCAATAATGAGGGGGGTGTAAATGGAAAATGTAAATGAACTAAGGACATTATGTAAGGAATTTGAAGAGAAATATGGTCAGGTTAAAACGACTGGCGAAAAGGAAATGGTTGAAGACTGTAAGGACACTATAACAAAAGTTCAAAAATTTATGGCAAGAATGCGAGCTTATGTGACCGAGTATGGGAAATCACTCAGAAAAACTAAGAGAGGTTCCAGACTGTTGAAGGATGCATCAAGTTCGGTCGTTTTTCTTGATTCAAAAACTGAAAAAGATAATATTGTGTTGGATATTGGCACAACATTGAAAGAGGAAGCTGGAACTAGTGTTGAAATTCCAATGGAGACACCGACTGAGTTTCCTGAAAGATCGACTCCAGTGAGACCGGACACCCAACGGCAACCAGTAATTCCTGTTGAGCCGGGTGTTAAACCATCTGAACCCACAATTCCAATACCCGTTCCTGGGAGCAAATCTGAAGAAACTGAACCCGAGAGCGAAACATCTATTCCTGATGAAAAAAATAATGACAAACCACAAAAGGCAGTTCCACTGTCAGAATTTACACTATTATAAATAAAATTGGGAAAACAAAAAGGGAGGGCATACTTGCCTTCCCTTTTATTTTTTGTTATCATAAAATATGTTGGGGGATCGATGAAATTTATAGACTTTGATGGAACGATAACTAGCAAGGATAGTGTATATACGAATTTTATTTTATTTCAAATAAAAAGATTATTGACCAAACCAAATAAAACTATTGTGAAATTGATGAAAAAATACCCATATGTGATATTAACTAATTCAATGAATATAGAAAAATTTTTCATTTATTTTTATTTGCTCGTTCATAGACTTCCAATTAAGAATTGTAAAGATGTTGTATGTATATCCAGATATGAATATACAACTGATAAAGAACTTATATATAAAAGGAAAGCCGAAATAATTTTCAATCATTTTATAGATCTTTGTAGGCTATCAAGATCGATAGTGGATGTGAAAGTGTTTGATCATCTTTATGTAGATAATGATGATGAAGTTAGAAATGGAGTTATAGAGCAATGTAGATTAATTCATGATAGATTTGTATTTAATTTGATACACAAGGAGAATGCATGAATATACCATTTGCAAATGTATATTTAACCAGAGGTTGTAATCTTAAATGTGGACACTGTAATGTGTGGAAATCCACTAAAGTTTATCCACCTATTGATTATTATATGAAAAATGAAAGGACCCTGGAATGGTGGAAAGGATTTTTTTCTGAATGGTATGAAGTATATCCAGAAACCTTCTTTTCTATTATGGGTGGTGAACCATTGTTAGTGGATTGGCTTCCAGAGTTGGTAGAATATCTGAATGAGTTGGGAGTACTTTATACTATTATCAGCAATTGTTCACGTGGATTGGTTAAAAAGTTTTTTGATAAGGTTTCATATGTTAGAGGATTTACAGCATCAATAGATGTTAAAGATGATGAACCAGACATTTTTAGAACTGTAAAATCTGATATAGGTCTGGAAGCCTTATTAAAATTGAAAGATAAATTTGGTGATAAAATTGATTGCTGTGCAGAATGCACACTGAACAGATATAATATGAGGCATCTTCCAAAACTCTTAGATTTTCTCGACTCTAAAGAAATATTTATTTCTGTGTCTGTGATTGATCCGAAATTATCTGAATATTATGATTTTAGTGATGTGCCTTATGATGAAGACATATTTGTTCAAAAAGATGCTCTAACAAGATCAATTTTTGATTATGCCAAAACTATAAAACATGTACACATGCCTATGTTATTGGATTATCTTTATGAGGATTTACCATATTCTGTTCCGGAATTGGCAGATTTGATTCGATATATATCAATTGATTCTGATGGATCTGTTAGATATTCTCTAAGAATTAAAGGGGTAGACGTTCCTCGTAATGTATCATATAGACATTTGTTATCTATGAAGAATGATAAGGCGATGAAATTGTTGGTGACTAATTTTTATGAGATGGACAGAGAAACTTACGACAGAGGAATAAATTGGTCTGGAATTTATATGTCCAAATGTTTGAGAATGAAAAAGCACAGTCACGAAGATAAAATACATTATATGGAAACTAAGGAGGGGATGTAAGTGGGAAATAATAATACATTATTTATGCACGTTTACACTATACCATCCGAGAATTTGATTCGGAATTATTTCAATGATGAACAAACTAGTATTGGTGATTTGATAAATAAAATTTTAGAAATGAAAAAAGATACATTTCTCCCGATAACATTTCAAGAAATATCAGCAATAACAGTTTTAAAAGTCACGGATGCAATGAAAACTTTCTCATATCTTTTGACAAGAGCCGAGGGTGAAAGTGAATTGGATCTAATGGAAAAGCTATTGGAAAAAATAAAAAATAGATCGATAGATTTAAAATCATCTAATAAGATAACGGTCAATGGATTTAATTATTTATTTCCGATGATAAATATTGCATTGGAGAGAAATAGAATAAAATCAACAGAGTTGAGTGGCGCTAATTTAAATTATAGTTATGAACTAAAATTAAAAGCTCCGTTTAGGGAATATGCGTATTCCGTTGGTTTGTGTAAATATTATGATATGGATATGGACAAAGCATTCATCAATATCGATATATCATATCTGAGACGACTCATGTTGATGGATTCATATATAATTGCAAAATTATATTTTCTTCAGTTATATAGAAAGACAACTTGGATAGATGATTTTGAAAAAGTGAATGAGTATTTGAATATTCAATTTACAAAAAATATGGAATTCTTATTAACTCACAATGAATAAATGAAAAAAAATAACCCCCCGTTTTTAAGAGAACAATAGAAAACATTCTTTTAAAAATAAGAGAACAAGTATAAAACTCACAGGGGGTTTGATGTCTGTTGATATTACAAAACACAAGCGTTTTAAAAAAATTATGGATTTCTATAATGGGGATGAATTTGTTTCAAAAACATGGTCAACAAAATATGGATTAATAGATGAAGATACCTTGCTTTCTCCGCCTGAAGCATGGGACATTTTGTCTGGCGAATTGGAAACTAAATATGTTTCCAAGGCTGAATTATATAATTCTATGAAAGGATTTAAATTTATTCTAGGTGGTAGAATTTTACATGGAATTTTAAGACTTCATTTTGCTAGAAAAAGAGGCGAGAGTGTGAATCTCACACTCAGCAATTGTCTATATACTGGTGGCCCAGACGATAGTATGGAATCTATCATGAAATTTGCGAGTCTCCATGCTCATGTTTTAAAATATGGTTATGGCAATGGACTGCACCTCAACAATTTAAGACCAGATGGGTGCAAGGTAAACAACGCAGCTAAGTCAACTGCGGGTGTTGTTCCATTTGCAAATCTTTATTCAGAAATAACAAACACAATAGGGCATGCCGGTAGGCGTGGAGCATCTATCATTTTTCTCGATTGCACACATCCAGATGTTGTGGAGTTTATAAAATCGAAAACACAAGATGAAAATTATATTAAAGGTGCCAATATTAGTATAATGATTAGTGATGATTTTATGAAAGCAGTTGAGAATGATTCTGATTGGGAATTGAAGTTTGAGAATGATAAAGCGTCAATTAAAAGAATGATAAAGGCTAAAGAAATATTTGATTTAATTTGTACGAATGCTTGGGATTGGGCAGAGCCTGGGATAATATTTAAAGATAGAATGGTAAATTATAATCCAGGTTGTTTCCATCCAGAGAGCACACCAGAAGGTGTAAATCCATGTTTAACTGGTGATATGTTGATTTCTGTTGCTGATGGCAGGGGTATGGTCCCAATTAAACAATTAGTAGATGAAGAAAAAGATGTTCCAGTGTATTCATTAAATAAAGAAACAGGTTTTGTTGAAATTAAAACAGGTAGAAATCCTAGATTGACTGGTAGAAATAAAAAGATATTGAAGGTGACTTTGGACGATGGTTCTGTTGTTAGATGTACTGAGAATCATAAGTTTATTTTGAGAAATCTATCTGAGTGTGAAGCTAAGGATTTAACTGCTGGAGATAGTTTGTTTGTTTCGACTAAAAGTTTTAATAAAAAAACTTCTTATTGGAATATTTCAAAAATAGATAATGTTAAATTTTCTAAGATTGAACACAGGTATGTTTATCAATTTTATAATGATTTGGATAACAAAATTTTCAATACTGAAAATAAAATGGTTGTTCACCATATAGATGGAAATCCTAGAAATAATTTAATTGAGAATCTTAGATTGATGAAGCATTCGGAACATAACAGATTACACATGAATAAAAATAATCCAATGCAAAATTGGTGGAATGAAACAACTGAAGAAAATAGACAAAAATATCGTAAAAAAATGTCAGAAAGTACATCTGGATTTAAAAATGGAAAAGCTATCGATGTTTCAAAAGATGAGCATCTAGATCAAATTAAAGAATGTTTAAATGGATACAATGGACCAATAACAAAATCTGAATGGAGAAAACATGCTGGTGAAAAAGGTTATTGTAGAAATAGCAAATTATATAAAACATATGATTTAATTGATCAATTAAACTTTGAGATATTTGGTTATAAAAAAGAATGGTCGATACAAAGGTATCATTCAATTATTGCATATCGTTGGTATATTCAAAATAAAGATAATTCGGATTTGGTTATTAAGTTTGATGTGGCTGATGGGAAATGTTATTGTTTGAGAGTTTGTGAAAAATGTAATTCTAACTTTTGGGTCGAATATTCAAAACGTGAAAGGGCATTTTGTTCAAGTACATGTGCTGCATTATATCAATCGGAAAAATATTTATTAAAAGCAAATAAAGTTTCAACGGATAAATTTCACAAAATATATAATGAATTTATAGATTATTCTATTAGATTGGATAGATTTCCTAGTCTTGAAGAATGGAAAATATATTTTGAAGATGCTTTTAAGATACCATACAATGAAAAGTATAGTAAATATGATGGTTTAATTAATCGTATTAAACGAGAATATCGTCCAAGTGGTATGTATAGATGGTCTGAAGGATCATTTTCTTGGAATGCAATCAAAGAAGATGTTGTTGAAAATGTTAATCATAAAGTTGTTTCTGTTGAATTTGATGGTTATGAGGATGTTTATAATATTACAGTTGATGATAATCATATAGTTGGAACGGTGTTGGGAAAAATAAAAGAGTCAAAAAGTGCTGTTACACACTATAATATATATCAAAGGCAGTGTGGTGAAATTTCAATGGCAAAATATGAGCAGTGCGTACTTGGTGCAGTAATGCTTGATAAATTTTATGTGGATAACACATTCAACTTTGAAGGTTTCAGGAACACCATCAGAGTTGGAATTTTAGCCTTGAATGCCGTTCTAGATTATGAGTTGAAGTATGACATGTTTGCGCTTCCAGAAATTCGCGAGAAGGCAGAAAAATATAGAAGAATTGGTTTGGGAATTTCTGCATTGGGTGATGTATTGGGGTTGATGAGATTTGGATACAACATGGGAGCTGATACAACAAAATTTCTAAAAGAACTTCTCGAAGAATTTAGAACTACATCTTATATAACATCACAAAATTTGGCTACCGAGCATGGAATAATTGTTAATGATTTTGATACTGAAAAATATTATAGTACACCATTTTTTGAAAAATTTAATATTCCGAAAGATAAACCGATTGCAAATGTCACTGTAAATACAATTGCACCAACTGGTTCATTATCAATTATCGGTGGTGGAATTTATAATATTAAAAATAATAAAATGATTTATTCTAATTGTAGTTCTGGGATAGAACCAGTATTCATGAGGACATATACGAGGAAGACCAATATATCAGGAAAACAAGAAACGTTCGAAATCTGGCACAATGCAATAAAATATGCCAAGGAAATGAGGATTGTTGAATCTGATGAAGAAATAAAAAATTTCTTTCCACAAGCATATGAAGTTAATTGGAAAGAGCGAGTTAAACTGCAAGGTTTGATTCAGAAATATATAGATAATAGTATTTCTTCTACTGTTAATCTTGGTAATCATACCACAGTAGAAAATGTGAAAGAACTTTATATGCTTGCATGGAAGTCCGGTTGTAAGGGAATAACTGTATATCGTTCCGGTTGTAAAAGAGAAGGAATATTGTGTGGTGTTTCAAAAGAGAAACCAAAAATTGAATTAAAAGATGTTTCCAGACCAGAGAAACTTTTTGGTTTCACTGAAAAATTCAAATTCCCAGAATACGATGCATTTATAACTGTCAATTCTAAAGAGGGAATACCATTGGAGATATTTTTGAATGTTGGAAAATCTGGAAGTGAGCTGGGATGTTATACTGAAGCAATCGGAAGATTGATTTCGCTCTGTTTGTCTTACCATATACCACTTGGAAAGATAATAAATCAATTAGAAAATATTGCATCCAATGATGTCATGTGGCATAAGTTTACCAAAAAACCAATTCCAGTGACATCCGTGGTTGATGCTATAGCAAAAATGTTAAAATATTCGTTTACCGATACGGATGATGTTACAACAGAGGGGATGCAGATTTGTCCCAAATGTAAAGAGAAATCACTTTCCATCCAGGAAGGTTGCATGGAATGTCTCAGTTGTGGATATTCCAAATGTTCATAATAAAGGAGATTATAAATAAATGACCCAAGATTATTTTAGGTTTTATGGAAAAAAATCAGTAATGATTTTAAAGGTTAATTTCGCTAAGAAAAACGGAAGCTTAGAAATAGCTCCAGCTATTGACGAGAATAGAGATATGAAAGGACCAGCATCGAAAGGTAGCAACATATATGATTATAAGAATGCTAGATATTTTTCAATTGCCCCAGCTGAAGCAGCTAAATTGTTAGTCGATTTGGCTGTGTTAGAAAGGAACCCAGAAGAAAAAGTAGATCCTTTGTATCATGATAGAAGTAAGAGTGATAAGGTGGAAGGTAATGATGTTACTACTTTGAATGTTGGTAAATGGAAAGATAATAGAGGAATTCTCAAGACAACAATTAACATCTATTCTAGAGAAGATAAACAATCTAGAAATTATTTATTACATACACCAGCGGATTTATTGATGTTTAAATCATTTCTAAATGTTATTATTAAAGATGTGGTCATGCTCGGTTTATATCACGAGTTTATCAATCGACCAGAAAGAGAAACAAAATATAATTCTCCCGAATCTGGATCTGGTGCACCTCCGGCCCCATTCTGAGGTATATATGTTACAAGATGATTATCAAGATGAATTTCAGAATGAAGATGAAATAATAACAGAACTTCCATGCTGCTTCATATGCACGGAAGACTTGAATTTTATAAAGAGCGAGATTAGCAGTAGAAAAAAGGTTGGTGTAAATTGTGAAGGATTGGAATATATTATTAAAGTTTGGACACTTAATACTATGTATCCTTTAACAAATGCTATTAATTAGGAGGTTTTATGAAACTTTTATATATAAGTGGGGATGGGTGGTTAATCTGTAATGATGAAGATTATGTTGATACTGGTGGGAATATAGAAATCAGAAATGGCAAATATATAAACTTATTAAACATACCAAGACAAGCATATGAAGAACAGGTTGCGAAGGGTGGTAATACCGAATTCTTTCTGGTTGAGCATATGAATGACCAAATAACAACCGTTGCGATGTTGGCTGCTATTACTAACAATATGACTGATGGGCCAATATCAGTACGACGAGAAACAATTACAAAGGAAGCTTCACCAACTGGCGCATTCGTGAGTTGGGTACTGGGGACTTCATCAGGAATAGAAATTGCTCAGAATCTTGGTTGTTTGGAAAGTGGAAAGATACTTAAATTTTAATAGGAGATTTTAATGAAATATGTTATTTTTGCCGATCCTCATCTTGCAGGCAAAGATAAAGAATTCATAGACCTTGATGGAAAAAAATATCCAAGGAAAGAATTCTATGTTATAAACAATATGTATAACGCCTTGGAACGATTTAAAGTGGAATATCCAGATGAAGAAAAAAATCTTATTATAGCTGGTGATATTTTTCATCATAAAAATTATGCACATGCTTCTTCGGAAGATCTGTTTTCACAATTTATATCACATTTTGAAGATTGGAATAAATATATTATTACTGGTAACCACGACGTCAGTGATAAAACAGAAAATCCAATCACCCTATTATCACATATGAAACACAAAAAATATCAGAATTTAACAATATTGGAACCAGGGGAAACATTAATATTGGAAGATAAAATATTATTGCTCCCTTGGTCTAAGAATTTTCTCGATACACTGAGAGATAAAATTGAATCTAATCCAGAGATTGAAGTTTTGATAAGTCATTTTGGTGTTAATGAAGCTGTCCTGAGTTCGGGCTTATCTCATGTGGATAGGATAACATTTAAAGATTTGAGTGTTTATTTCAAAATGATCATTCTTGGACACTATCACAAACCACAATTACTTGAGAATGAAAATTCTAAATTAATATATGTTGGGAGTGTTGTGCAGGAAAATTGGGGCGAGAGCAATGAGGATAAAAGATATATAATATTTGATAGTGATTCATGTGAATATGATTCCATTCCAACGATATATCCAAGATATATTACAAGATACACAGATAATATTGATGATGTGAAAACAATAGTTAAAGAGGGATTGGATGAAGACCAAATAAGAATACAGACAATGTCAGAGGAGCTGTATGATTATTGTAATAACAATGGTGTGTATTGTGTCCTACAATTGGAGAAATCCCTCGGGGCAGAGGACGATGATCAAATTAAAACAATCGACTTGACTAGTAATATTTTTTTGGAATATTTGAAATACAAAAAAATAGATGATGGTGAGCACGAATATTATCTGAAAAAACTAGATGAGATAATGATTGAGTAGGGAGGCTCGATGGCATATGATAAAGAAAGTATAAGGATACTTGAGAAGCTTGAGCCAATACGGGTTAGACCTGATATGTTTATTGGAGATACTGATAATCCAAACCATTTGATGTATGAAATAATAGATAATTCTGTTGATGAACTGATAAATGGTTTTGGAAATAAGATGGGAATTTATATAGATACTATAAATAATGAATACACAGTTATAGATGATGGGAGAGGAATTCCACTTGATCAAATAGATAATGAGGATATTCCAATTTTGTTAGCAACTATTCCATTTTCGGGTGGTAAGTTTAATAAAACTGCATATAGAATAAGTGCAGGTCTTCATGGTGTTGGTATGTCTGCCGTGAATGCACTCAGTGATAATTTTGAGATAGAGGTATATAGAGTGCAAAAAAATATGTATGGTAACAAATTGGCACATCTAAAATATAAATTTGAGGATGGCTTGCTCGTAGATAAAAAGGTTGAGAAACTTCCAAGAAAATACAATAAACCGTATAGCACAAGAATATCATTTAAACCCAGTAAAACATATTTTGAAACTCTTTTACTAGATGCTGATAAGATAAAAAAGAGATTGGAAATATGTAGTATCTTTACTGGAAAAGAAATATTATTTAATGTTGATGGGAATCAAGAAATAATTAAAGAAAATCTTTATACGCATTTTAAGAATAGTTATATAAATGACCCTTTATTTGATCCAATTGTTATTGAATATAAAGATGGGAATCAGTCCATAAATCTCGTATTCGCATATGAGAAAAATGATGAACCATGCAAAACAAGCGCATCGGTAAATTTAATTCCAGTAAATCTTGGTTTTCATATATCTAGTGTTGAACAATTATTTATAGACATTATGTTTTCCAGAAAAGGAAATAGGAATTTTATAAAGCGTGATTGTTTGGTTGGATTAAAAATATATTTTAACATTTTTCTCGAAGAGACTAAGTTTGCTTCGCAAACGAAAGAGAGACTAACCACACCAAAGAAGAAACTAATACCAATTATTGGTGAACAGTTAAAATGTCTCATTGAAAAAACACTGGATAAGAAAAAATTACTTCAAGTGTTATTAGATAAATTTGAACTGTATAGAACAAAACTGGATTCCAAAACTAAAGTAAAACAACTTTCCGGTAATATAGGTGTGCGTGGGATAATGGATGAGAAATCTAAATTGAGAGATTGTATGCAATTTAAGAATTCCGAATTGGTTATAATAGAAGGTGATTCAGCTGGGAAAACTTGTTTAGATGCCAGAGATAAAAAAATTCATGCAATACTCCCTTTAAAAGGGAAGGTGATGAATATTTCTTCTAATAAAAAATTAGAAAAAATATTGAAAAATAATGAATTATATGATATTATAAAAACGGTTGGTATAGGATTTAAATCTAAAACAACTAACACTAAGATAGGAAATATAAGATATTCGAAGATCGTTCTTTGTCCAGACCCAGATCCCGATGGGGAGCATATAACTGTTTTATTACTGAATTTCTTTATGATAATGCTTCCCGATGTGATAGAGCAAGGAATGCTATATGTTGCAGATATCCCTTTATATGGTTTAGTTACTAAAACCAAATTTATTCCATGTTGGTCTAGAGAGGAATTGGAAGAACAGAGCATATTGTACCCAGGTGCAAATAAAAGAAGATTCAAGGGTCTTGGTGAATTTAATTCTGATCAATTGGGACCATGTTTATTTGATAAAAATATTAGAAAATTATATAAAGTTAAACCTGTCAGTGAACCTACGAAACAAGAATTAATAAATTTATTAGTTGATTCATCTTATAAACGAATGTTGTTATCGGGTGAATTTGATAGTTTAATCGAAAGAATTAATAGGGAGGAAATAATAGATGTATGCTAGAATATTTGGTGACGACAGTGTGTTAAATTTGGATTATTGGTTTGATACAAATAATCCAACAACCATATCGATAGCTATGAAATATCCAGATGCTAAAGAAAATAATGGAAGATATGAAAAGGGACAGAAGGTTTTTAATTATGAAAACCAAAAGATGATAAAGTTGAATGCAGACGAGTGTGTGAAATTTGATCAGCTCCTAAGCTCATTCATTACGAAGCAGACGGTGAATTACAACGATCCGATTGCTGAACGAAAATGGTCAAAAGATAATGTCAGCACGGTAACAAAGATATATGTGATGAATCATAAGAATCTTCCAACAATAATGATCACAACACAAAATCCTTCGGTCGACGGTGAAGAAAAACATTATATTGTTATAGATAATAAGGGTGATCTATTGACAATTATAAATTTCTTGAAAAATACATTTTCAATATTGCCAGCACTGAGTTGTTATCATGTGTGGTTGAATAATTTTTCAAAGAAAAATAAAAAAGATTATTCTAGTGATAAGTCTGACACTGATAATTTTAGTGGTCCAAAAATAGAAGATGCATCCCCGGGACCATCATTCCCAACGGTTCCTGATTCACCCGCAGTAGTGGAAACCCCGGGTGGATTTGATGGCATTGATATGGGAAATGATGTAGTTATATTTTAAAGGAGTGATTTGTGTTATCTATTCTTGATAGGTATAGAAAGTATGGAAAACACGTAAATTGGTTTCGCGCATTGCCAGGAATAAATGATGGATTGAGACCAGCAGAGAGAAGAGCTTTAGTTGGTGGATATAAAGCAGCAAAGGAAATGGTCAAATCGGTGAAGATAGTTGCTGCTGGTCTCGTTTTACATCCGCATGGTGATGCTTCCTTCTATGATACGTTGGCTAGGTTGGTCAATGCAGGATACTTTGACAAACAGGGGAATTGGGGCTCGACAGAAGGGCTCACGCCCCAGACTGCAGCTGCTATGCGATATACGGAGGCTAGACTAAATTCATTTTATAAAAATATGATATTTGAATTTATACATGATGTTCCATGGGAAGAAATAGAAATTGAAGAAGAACCACTATTTCTTCCAACTCCAGTTCCATTATGTTTTCTTCTTGATAATGTGAACATCGGAATTGGATTTGGTATAAAGACTGTGATACCAAGATATAAATTGAATGACTTAATAAGTCTAACTAAGAGTATTGTGGTTGATAGGAAACCAATAGTGATTAAACCATATTGTCCAGGAAATATAGTTTTGAAAGAATCGGAAGTTGAGCAGCTTCTTGATAGTGGCGAGGGAAGGATAGTATTCCAAACTAGATATAGAATCAATGAAAACAACAGAAACATAAAAATATATGGAACGCCAGTCGGAGGATTTAGTTCATTGTTGTCTATGCTTGAGAACAGGTATTTTAAAGATGGATCTGTATCATTCAATGATCATTCTGAAGGTGGAAAGGTGGAATTAGAAGTCAGTGTAATTAAAAATAAAAGATGCGATTTTACAAAATTATGTAAAGATGTCATACATGAAATTACAAAACCGATAAATTGTAAAATTCTCGTAAATGATAAGAATGCCGTGAGATGCATTGGTGTTAAAGAATTTTTAATTCACACGCTGAATAATTACATGGAAACGTATCACCATAGATTAGAAACAGATCATAGAAAGATAGAAGACAAATTATATGAATTTCGGTTAATAGAAAAGGTGAGACCATTTATCGGAGAATATCTCAAGCAAAAAATATATGATATTGAATTCATAGTTTCGGATATACTCAATAATATCGATAATTTGGATGAAAAAGTTTTAAGGGATCTGATGAAAAAGTATTCGATAGAAAAACTTTTCACAGTTTCGATTGATGTTGAGAAATTGAAGGAAGAGATGGGTATGATAAAGTATAAAATTAATAATATTAATGCAGTTACACTGGAAAAGTATTTATCTTTCTTTCGACCGGAGGATGAATGATTAAATTATTAAAGTTATGTATATATAATTTTATGGGAATAGTGGAGTATTCTTTTGAAATTTACGATAATGGATTATATATGGTTGTTGGACCAAATGGATGTGGAAAGAGTACAAGGTTGGAAGCATTGGCATGGTGTATATATGGAAAAACGGTTAGAGATAATCTGACCAATACCGATATTTTGAATGAAGAAGTTGGAAGAAATTGTCTGGTAGATTTACATTTTGAATATTCTGGATCTGACTGGTTGGTGAGACGAACTCTTAAACACAAAGAGTTTAAGAATTCCTTATTTGTATTTAAAGATAATGTAGATTTAACCAGAAAAACAATAAAAGAAACCCAGGAACTTCTTGGTGAAATTTTTGGTGATTTTGATATATTTATTTCTACTGTGTTTTTCCCTCAACAATTCTCAAATACATTTCTCGATATGACTGATAAAGAACAGAAGGATCTATTTGAAAAAATATTAAATTTTGACCAAATACGAGAAAATGCAAAAAAATGTAAAGAGAAAGTTAAACAGCATGATTCAGATAAAGAAACAGCACAAAAAGAAATAGAAGAAAATAAAATCATAAGAGAACTCACAGATTCAAAATACACAGCATTGATACATCAATACGAAGAAAATGTAGATGAACATAAACAGATAAAAGCAGAATGTACTAAATGGTTGAAATCATCCCAATCATTTTCGGATATTGAGAAACTTCTGAAAAAAGAAACTGAACTTCATTCCATGAAAAGCACAGAAAAGAATAAGTTGGAAAATGATCTTTCTAATGTTTCTAAAGAGAATGATTTAGAAATAAAAAATCTAAATTCCAAAGCGCTCAATATAAAACGAATGGTTGAAACAAGAAAAAGAAAGTATGAAACTGAATGCGAGTTATTCAGTAGTAATATAAAACGTGAACTTCAAACTAAATTTTATACTGAGATGGATATATTGAATAAGAAGATAGAGAATGTGAAAAATTCAATACGGGAAAATGATCAATTGATTTCTTCTGAAGAAGAAAAGAAGAGACAAGAAATTAATAAATTGGAAGAAGATCTCAGACAGCAAAAACATGAAATAGGTGTTAAATGTTGTGATGCGCCAATATACATTTCTGTTAATAATGGACAAATTAAAGATCTGGAATATAAAATAACAAAATATGAAGAGTTGAAAAGCAAAGAAGGATCTCCCTGTCCGGTCTGTTTTAGAATTTTAGATGATAATGCCAAAGACTGTATAAATCCTTTAATAGAAGAGATAAAAATAAAGATTAAAAAACTACAAGATGGGATCGATGATTGCAATAAACTCATCAAAAAATGCAAAGAAGAAGAAGAAAAAGTTGATGCCGAATTTGAAGAAAAGCTAAAAGCGGTTGAACCCAAATATAGAAAAATATTTGATAATATTCAAAAAGAAATAAAAAAACTAGAAGCCAAAAATAAATCAACAATCAGTGATAAAGATAAACTAGAAGAGAAAATAAATAATGAAGAAAGAAAGTTGATTGATGATAAGAAATTAGAAATAGAGAACAAAAAACAAAGTTTTGAAATACGAGTACAGCTGGCCAGAGAATTATATAAGAAAAGATTGACCAGAATCGAATCCAAATTTAAAATGATGCGTGAAGGTATTCAGAAATCTTTAGGTGATATTGAGATTGGTATTAAGGTAATTGATAAAAATATAAATGAATATACTATTCTTAAAAATGATCATATCAAGACGACAGATAGGTTCAATAATTCAAATGAAAATATTAAAAAATTAAATACACAAATTTTAAAGATTAAAGATGAACTGATTGGAGAAATAAATAAGATTGATGAATGCACGGCAACATTGCAGAAACAAGTAGAATCTATAAACAAGGATACAAAATATATTAGTTTTTGGCTGGAGGCATTTTCAAACCAAGGAATTGAAAACTTAATAATTGGAAAGAGCATTCCTTTTCTTAATTCAAGAATGCATTATTATTTGACCAAAATGAATTGTGAATTCATTATTAAATTGCAAAATACCGATTTCACACAGAAGGGCGAGGAAAGAAACAAACTTAGTTGTAAAATATATAGAGAAGGAAATAAAAAGAAAGAAACTAAATTTATAAAATTGAGTGGCGGAGAAAAACGTATAATAGATATTGCTATGATGTTTTCTCTTTATGATTTAGCTATTTCCAGATCTAATATAATTTCCAATGTTATATTCTTCGATGAAGTCTTTGATAGTTTAGATGATGAAAATGGAACGTTTGCAGTTAAACTGATGAAGGATCTTAGTGAGACCAAATCATGTTATCTTATAACACACAATACATTTTGGAAAACCCAAGATTATGATGAAATTATAGAGGTTGGATAGAGGAGGAACGATAGTGTACATAGATTCCTGGCTACATATTAATAAAAAAGAATTGTCGTGTGATCAAATAGAATATTTGAAAGACATCATGACAATACAAGAATTCAATTTTGATTCTAAAATTAAGAAGATAAAATTGTATAAAGAGCTAGGAAGTGAACTGTTGATGCCGAGGAATATTATTCAGCGGCCAGGAATAATTAATAATTCCGATGTTGGTGAATCTATTTCGATGACAAGTAAAGTGAAATATAGAAATGAATATCAGAAAGAAGCTGTAGATTTTATTATAAATAATTATTGTGGATTTATAAAATGCGCTCCTGGTTTCGGGAAAACTGTCGTTGCTATAAAAGCTATTTGTGACATAGGGAAAAAGGCATTAATTTTTGTCGATCAACTAGCATTAGCAGAACAATGGATAGAGAGATTTACGCAACATTCGTCCTGTGCAGAAAGTGATATAGGTATTTTAGATAAAAAATTAAATTTGGATTATCCAATTGTTATAACGACTGTTCAAAGTGTGTTGGCTAAAATTAGAAAAGATGGGAAATCTTTTGGTGCTATCATGAAAGCAGCAAATTTTGGTCTAACATTTTTTGATGAGGTTCATTGTATAATAGGGCCGGAAGCGTTTACAACCGCATGCGCATATTGTTTTTCAAAACGATTGATAGGTTTGAGTGCCACACCCTATAAAAATTTAAATAGGGAAACTATAATAAAATCATGGCTATCTAATAAAATGTATGTTCACGCCGTACACGAAATAAAACCAACCATCAAGGTTGTGAAGTTTGAATCAAAGCTAGATGATAATTTTAAAAGATATATTTATTGGGGGGGAAGATTTGATAAAAGAAAGTATTATAAACAAATAATTAAAAGAACTGGTTATTTAAAAATGGTCTGTTCTATTATAAAACAAGCATATGATAAAAAAAGAAAATTATTAATTTTATCTGGTCTCAAAAATGATTTTCTAAAAGAGATGAAAAATATACTTGTTGAAAAATATGATGTTCTGGATGATGATATATCGGTATTTATTTCTGGTGTAGGAAGAGATGCATTATCCAAACAAGTGATTTTATCAAATTACGCAATGTGTTATAAAGGAATAGATGAAAGTTCCTTAGACACATTGATATTCCTCTCCTCTATGGTAAGCCCAACATATTTAGAACAATCTATAGGAAGAATTCTAAGAATCCATGAAAGTAAACAACCACCAGTTGTTATTGATTTTCTAGATTCATCCCATCAAAGATTAATTGATGAATGGGAACTAAGAAAAGAATTCTATTTATTAAATGGATTTGATATAGTTGGAGCTTGAAAGGAGGATTATTGAGAGTTCTAATGGGAGGATTGGGAACATTAGGAGCCAACTTTCTTTTTACGCTTCTCAAAACCAATGATCTAAATCAATCATGGGATATTTCATTGGTAGACTACGATAATATAAGTGATGACGATCTTAAGTATACATGGTATTCTAATGTAAATAAATCTAAGATCGTGGAGTGCATCAGATTAATTTATAAAATTCACAACCCATATGTTAGTATTGTGGATTTTTGTTGCGGGAAAGTCGAGGATTATTTACATGATAATGTGGCAGAGTTTGATCTGGCGCTTGACTTTCGCGATAATAATGAAGTTATAAATAACTTAAATTCAAATTTTTATTTCAAATGTTTCATTAACAATCAGTGTGGTATCCTTTTAAATGAAGAAGATTATCTTAAATTCAGATATAACCCAAAAGAATATGATAGTAAGCCGGATATTCATAATTCTATGAAATTCTGTAGTTATTTGATTGATGTTCTCGAATCAAATAAATCTAATATTAAATCGTTTATTGTTGATTTTAAATCTATGTCAAAAAATAATTTAATATGGAAGGAGGAGTATGATAACAGAATCGTCGAAATACAACGAGATTGAAATTGATCAGATGATTGATGATGCTTTCGATGAAAAACAACCGACAAAATGTATACACATACCTTTCCCTCAGGCCAAATCTACTCCGATTGTTGATGATGGGTTCGAAGAAAAACCACAGACGATTGTTCATATTCCACCTGGGGTGGATGAGATATATGATATTTTTGGAGTACCAAAGAGCAATATAAAATGTGATGAAGTTGTTTCTTCTCTATCCAAAAATGAAATAAAAAATCTAATTGTGGAAAAAACTAATGGAAAATATATTGTAGGTGAAAAGAATAATCATCTTTTTATTCTTAATATGTCTGCATAGTAGTGGGGTATATAGTATGGAAATTAAAACATTAGATTTCGATGAAAATAAATATACGACGTTTGAAAATACTGATTACAAAATAAAAAGATTGGGCCAACTTGAATTTAAAAGAGGTTATCTCGACATTGGTGATTATTATTTTTTATTGATAAATAAATCATGTAAGAAATTTATAAATCACATTGGCAAGGATCAGTTTTTAACATGGAATACTCGAAAGAATATATTTAATGGTTTGTGTAAAATCGGAAGTGGACTCAATGAAGAAGCAATATCAGATATGATGAATAATAATAAAATCCATGGTTTCTTTTTTATAAACAAATTATTTCTTTCAAATGAACTTTGTTTGAATGTTGTGACGAATGTATTGTGTAATTCTAATATTTGTCTTGTTTTTGGAGATGGTGAATTATTATGTACCTTGCAATAGAAAAAGAAAAGTTCGAAGAGTTGATGGAATATATAGTTTCTAATATGGGGAAAACTAAAATTCATTATGATACATTGGAAGTAAATGGTGATTGGTACATATATTATGCAAATGTGCCAGACGGATTATTTTATGTTGCAAACAGATATAACATAAGAAAAATAATCATTGACAAACTCAGGAAAGTTGTTATAATTAAGAAAGGTAGTCACCCTTCGATGTCGTTATTAAGTACTGTTGAAAATGAGGTTCCAGTGACCGATGCATTGTGGGAATATTCTCATGACAATGAAAAACTTGTAAAAATGATATTGTTTGATTTATTATTATACAGGTCGCAGACGTCGTGGAATTATATGTCTTATTATACTAAGGGTGAAACAATCACTTTCTTATAGGAGGTAGAATTTGAAACTACTGGATGTTGAAAAATACGGAGAAGGACTTCCGGAAATATCTGCCAGTAAAATCATGAAATCGCAAAATACATTTCATTCGCAAGGAATTTTTTCTGAACAAATCTTTGGTCCCGTTCGAGACTATACGTGTCAATGCAAAATTAAAAATACAACTGATGTTGGTAAATTATGTGAGAGATGTGGTGTCAGATTCACATCAAGCATAGTGAGAAGAAGAACCATGGCGACCATTAAATTGCCTTGTCTAGTTCTACATCCAATGATATATTTGGCAATGAAGCAAAAATCAGATCGTTTTTCTAAAATGATGGCAAGATTGCTGACAGGTTATACGTTTTACGAACTTGAACAAGGAAAATTTGTAGAAAAAGTAAGTGACGATGAAATGGACATAAAGGTATTGTATGAGTTAGTTGAGGAAATGGCAAAGAAATTCGTTCCAGATATTTATAAAGTTCTGAAGACTAAATTTGATAGTATATATACAAAACATATTGTTGTTATACCACCTGATCTCAGACCTATAATTGTCACAAATAAAGAGCTTGCCATGGATTCACTGAATTATATATATCAACATATCTTAATTAAAATTGAACAATATAATAAATTCACTGAACCGGAAAAAACTAAATTTTTTAATTATGATTTTGTGATGGGGATATGGTATGATGTCTTCAAAATGTATGAGCATTGTGAAGATTATATAAATGGCGATAAACAAAAATTAATAAGAAACAATTTATTAGGAAAAAGAATTGATTTCTCAGGAAGATCAACTATTGTAGTAGATCCTTGTCTTGGGTTGGATGAAGCTGGTGTGTCTGATAAATTGTTGGTATCTTTATTTAAACCAGAACTCATAAATTATATGTTGCAGAAGAAGGTGTGTGTTACATCACAGGAAGCAAATGAATTATTGGGGAAACATATAACCGATCAGATAAATTTGCACGATATTATAAAAGAAACATGCGATGGAAAAATAATAATTTTGAATAGACAACCAACATTGCATAGAATGGGCATGTTTGCATTTAAAGTAGTTACAAAAGATACGTTAGCAATTCATATAAATCCGTTAATATGTGCACCATATAATGCTGACTTCGATGGCGATCAAATGGCAATATATAGACCACTGACCATCGATGCTACTGTTGAATGCATAGATAAAATGCTCCCTTCTAAAAATCTCCTAAGTGTTTCTAATACAAATTTCAATTTTGCACCTAGTCAGTCCATGGTATATGGTATTTTTATTCTGACACAGGATGATAAAGAATATGATTTTAATGAAGAAATTGAACACGAAGGAATCAAAACCACAAAAGGAAGAGTCGAATTTAATAAAATATTTCCTGAAGATTATCCATTTGTGAATGAAACGATTGATAGAAAAACTATAAAGAATATATTATATGAGTTGAGTATCAAATATAGTAGTGATATCGTGGCTGGAGTATGTGATAAAATAAAAAACATTGGATTTGAATATAGTACATTTTATCCAGTAAACGTATGTCTTGATAATTATGTAATACCAGAAGTAACATATGAATTAAAAGAAAAAGAAATATATAATAGTGATAATCCAAATGTAAATATAGCTAATGAAGAACGATATATAGAAGGATTAAAACCGAAATTCAAATTGAATAAATTGATAAGATCTTCTGCTAGAGGTGATTGGTTGCAGGCAAAACAGATTTTCTGGGCAAGGGGACATGTTTCTGATTACCAGGGAAATTTTTTGAAAACACCTATCATACATAGTTTGATCGAGGGTTTGACTCCAAGAGAACATTTTCTATCATGTTATGGAACAAGGAAAGGTCTTATCGATACTGCAGAGAATACAGCCAAAGCTGGATATATGACCAGACAATTAATTTATGCCATGTCATCAATTGAATTGGACTATGACTCTGAAGATTGTGGAACAACAGAAGGAATACCAATTAAGTTAGATGAAAAGATGATTAATCATTTATATGGGAGATATGTAATTGATGAATTGGGTGTATCTAGAAAAGTAACTGTTGATGATATTGGAAAAAAATTAGTGCTGCGATCGCCAATCAGATGCAAAGGAAAAAATATTTGTAAAAAATGCTATGGTGAGTTGAGTTCACTTGCCAGAAGCCGTTATGTTGGTTTTATTGCAGCACAGGCGATCGGTGAAATAAATACACAGCACGTCTTAAGAACTTTCCACATATCAGGTGCTGCTATTGCGAAAGTGGGTTCCGATACTCAGGAAGATATCATTTCTGATATGAAAAAAGTTGGTGATGTGTTGTCTGGTAAATGTGAAAGTTATAGGGAAATGTTATCGATACTCATGAAAGTGTATGGTTCTTATTCCAATATACAAATGGTCCATGTGGAATTACTTATATCTCAGTTATTGTGGTCAGATTCTGATGGTAAATTAGTGTTATGGAGAAGGATGGGTGTTGATGTACCATATAAAGCTTATAGTAAGATAGTTTGTATAGGATTCCAATCTCCATTGCTTGCATTTGCGTTTAGCCCGGGCAGAACAAATTTCTACGAAATATTAAAGAATCCAAATTATAATAATATTTTATTGAAATTTATGTTCAATCGCCTATAGGTCATATGGAGGTGATTTTATGATTTATAATTTTAGAAATCCTGCATTTGTTGATAAAGTGTTTGCATATAAGAGAGAAGAAATTCGTGATAACATAGAAAAAACAATAAAATTGATTATTGAAAAAATTAAATTGATTCCTGGAATAGTTGATGTGGAACTTGATGAGAGTTCCACATCAAAAAGAAGGGTCAAAACTATAAAAAGTACTTTGGAAAAATCATTAAAAATAAATATAAAATATAATAATCAATCAAACACCAAAGTTCTTAACTATAATTTAGAAATAGTTTATCCTGTGCCGGAAAAACACACTTTGGAATTCGTTATAAACGGGGTTTATCGACATCCGTTATTTCAATTATTGGATACATTTGTTGTATCAAAAGATATCTTTAGGATGATTGGTACTATTCTTACAATCCATTTTAACGCAAACAAGGGATGGACTGGTATTGCGGATAAGAAAACACACATGGGAAATATGATGTGTTATTATAATGATCTAGAATGGTTTTTGGAAAAATGTAACCATAGATTGATTAGTATATCTAAAAGTGTAACAGAGAAAATATCAGAGCGCATAGTAATCGAAAAGATTGATCCTGAAAATGAATCGTTCGATATGCTCATTGAAAATTTTCTAGATCAGAAAATAAACAATAAAGTAAAATTCAATTCCAAGGAATTCTGGTGGGAGATGTCTAATTCGTTTAAATATAAAAAGTTCAATTTGATAGAGTATTTTGATTATGTTAAACAATCGGATGTCTTTATATCATTGAAATTGACCCAACCATCAATACCACAGGAATTATTTCATAGGTTTTTAAATAGAGATGAACACACACAAGAGCGCGGAAACCTAGTGAGAAAAGATGTTTTACTTTCTCAATATATTCTCGGACCTTTATTTTCAGAAATACTTTCGTTTTTGATATCAAGAAGTTCATATAAGGTTGACAAGAACAAAACCGTAAATATAACAAATTATCTTTCTGGTAAGATGCCAGAAATGCACCATTTAGCGGATCACGGTGTTACTATTATACACAGCATAGGAGAGTCTATGAAAGGAACATATTCTGGACCACAGGGGCTGAGTAAAAAATCGATGCCAACTGATCTGAGAAATATACATGAGAGTTATTATATGAATTTAGATCCGATATTAACAGCAGATAGGCAGGCATGTGGTATTGTTAATTTTTTAACAATCAACTCGAAGCTTATCGAAGAAAAACGAAATATTTTGTTTACTGAAGATGAGGAGGGACTTATTGATTAAAAGGAGAAAATATGTCTGACTTTACGACATTTCCCATTTGTCTAATACCATTTGTTCAAAATGATGACCCTACCCGTTGTCAAATGGCTGCTTCTCAAATGAAGCAGTCATTGATTTTGGAAAATCCAGAAATTCCTTTGATATGTACTGGTTATGATAACATTTCACATCTTGGTTTATATACTAAGATTGCTGAGAAATCAGGAAAGGTTTTGTTTAAGAATAACCAATTACTGATTTTGCAATATGAGGATGAAACTTTTGAGACATCTAAAATGCATTGGTATCTGAACTGTTATTATGAAACCGATGAAGAATTTAAAACTGGTGATATCATCTACGAACATATTAGTACTGAAAATGGAAATATAAAGTATGGAAGAAATATGTTAGTCGGGTACATGGAATACTTTGGTTATTGTCATGAGGATTCTATAGTTTTTTCCGAATCAGCTGCTGAAAAATTCACATCACTTGCTGAAGATGAATTGATTATAAGTCTTAATATGAATGAAGTTCTGCTTTCATTAGATAGAAAAGATTATAAACCGATTCCGAAAATTGGTGATATTGTAAAAAAGAATGATCCAGTCCTTCTAATAAAATATGTTTCAAGCAACCCAAGATTCTTATGTGATTCCCCGAGACCAATAACATTGAAAGATGATATTACTGTAACAGATGTGAAATTCTATATAAATGATTGGTGCAAAAACTACAGTGAGTTCAATCATTATATTGTATCAGTTCTAGAAAATTCAAAACATATTCATGGTGAAATGATAAAATTGAAAGATAAAATTTCAGATAGCGATCTGAATAATTCAATTGATGCTATGAATTGTGATATTCATAAATTCAAAGGTCATATCAATGATAAAGGTGTGAGAATTGATGGTATGATAATGAAAATAAAATACACCTATAAAAAATACACAAGGGTTGGGGACAAATTTTCCAATCGTCATGGTAATAAAGGTGTTATAAGTATTATTGTTCCAGATAAAAAAATGCCTGTAACTCCGTGGGGACAACCTTTGGAAGTTATATTAGGATCGCTGAGTATAATTTCTCGTATGAATATTGGCCAGCTGTTTGAATTGCACGCTGGACTTGGTATGCATTTCCTAAAACAAAAACTATCGAAGAAATTTGATGAAGATCCTAAATACGCCATGAAAGCTTTGGCAGGTATAACCAATCATATAGATACATCTAAAGACAAATGGTATAGCAAGGAAGTAGCAAATTTAATTAAAAGACATGGAATGGATAAAAAATTAATTGAAGATTTGGTTCTTATACAACCACCATTCGAAAGTTTCACAAAAGATAATCTGGATTTATTCATGGATTATACTGCGACAAAACAATATTATCCTCTGAAACTACAGGGAAGAACGATTGGACCTGTTGCGGTTGGTAATATGTTTTTAATGAAACTTATACATACTATAGATGGAAAGCTCAAAGCAAGAACAGTTGGAAACTACACGAGGAAAACAATCCAACCCGCATCTGGCCAGGGAGCACAGAGAATTGGCGAGATGGAAGTTTGGGCAATGATAGCATATGATGCAATAGAAAATTTAAAAGAAGTAAATATAAAATCCGATGATCTTGGAAGCAAAATTAGTTTACTTAGAAATTTATTTAATACTGGTTATGCGAAAACGGTTGAAATGAAAAGCGAACCAGCAACACTACAACTATTTAGATACTATTTAAATTCAATAGGATTGAATTTCTAAGTCTGGAGGAATTTTGAAAAAAATATTATTATTCTCAGGCGGACTCGACTCAGTGTGCACATTGGCGAACATCCACGATATTACTGATTATTTTGTTTATGTCCACATGGGTCTTGATTATCAACATGCAGAATTAAGTAAAATAGAAGAGACACTCACTCAACTATCGAAGAAATTTGGATCAAATTTAATGGATAAGTTTTTGCCAATATATCATGATCTATTCGATCTGTTGGAAGATGCAGATGAAGTGTTCATCCCATATCGGAATTTGATGTTAATATTAATCACATTGAAATACTTCAACAAGGATGATCTTTCTATTTTAATAGGTAATACTTTAGATGATAGAGTCCATGATAATTCAAAAATATTTATAGATAAATCCAATGAATTTTTTATGAGCACATATTCCAAAAGAGTATCTATAGGAAGTTTATTCAGTGAGTATTCTAAAATAGCAATGGTGAAACAAACATTAAAAAACACTATTCTCGATGAAAATGATTTACAAAAATTAACATTTTCTTGTTTTAAACCATCAGGCACGACCGAGTGCCTGAGTTGTAAAGCTTGTTTTAGGAAAAATGTTATTTTGTTTGATTTAGGGATATTTCGTCCGTTTTATGATCGGAGCATATTACAATATTATTCTGATAATTTAAACAATTTTGAGTATCCCAGAAAGACAATTACGGAAAATTATTTGAAAAGGTTGAGTGTTAACTATTTAACAGGGAGTTTTTAAATATGGAAAAATTTAAATTGAACTTAGAACCTGAAAAGGAAATTAAGGATAAAACAAAGGCCGCCAAAAAAGCAGCAACAAAAAAAGAAACGAAAGTTTCAGATGCAATAGAAGAAGTGGAAGTTAATGATGTTGTTGAAACAGAATCCACTGAAGTTGTTGAAACACCAAAACCAGTTCCAATTTCGATTGGAATTGAAACTACAAAAATAAATCTTCTTAACTATGTAAAGACAGATGAAAGAAGTGGAATCTTCACAATCCCAAATACTCCATGGGTGGTTTTGACAGATAAAAAACGGCCAGATGGAAGACCAAAGATATATAATTTCAGAAATACATATGCTGTTGGTCTGGGCGCTGATAATTGCTACGTCTCGCATGATTTAAAGAAAAAGGAAATTTACTATAAATACATTATTGACGAAAACAGATTCCTTGTGGTGAGATTCAGATCTAAAAAGAAATTCATCTGTGAGATTGTGTCTATTGAAAACAGAATGTTGACAAATTTTAGTAAATGGGAAGATGATGATGGTCTCGATAAAGTGAGAAATATAAAAATAGATTTCCACAATACTTTCGAGAGTTTGAGTATTGGTATGGCCGACGAATCTCTGATAGAAGCTGAAAAAGTTTATTTAAGTGTCAATTACAAAATAAACAAATTGAGTACTGTTAAGGATGTATTGACATATGTTGGCAAAAAATGTAAGGCTGGATGGCATCAAAATTATCTTAGGAGAATTTTTGATATCGCAAATATGACTTGGAAGAATCATTTCTAGCGCACCTCCTTCACTGCTAGAATAAAGGGAGTGGAAATCCCACTCCCTTTTTATTTTTTAAAGGGAGGTTCGATGATACTAAAATTTATACATCCTAGTAAGGATTTTAGGGAAAGTATAAAAATAAATTATCAAAATAATTATTATAATATTTCACAGATTGGTGAACTTCTACCATCACAGTCTGACAATATATTTTCAATAAATAATTTATTATTTCTTTTTATTCATTCTAGATTCAAAACTGCAATAAAACAGTTGGGGGGTATGGGTAATTTTGTTTATTGGGATGATTCAAGTCTTCTCTTATGTTATGCGATAATTTCATGTCAAAATAGAATAACTTGTGCCGGGAAGAAAATAAGACTACATAATTCTGTTCTTATTGAGAATGCTAGACAGCATACAATTATTCAAAATATTTTGAAAAATATTGATAAGCTTTGTTTTATAGAGGAGGTTTAATGTGGTAGAGCTCGATTTCAATGGTTATGATAGTAAGAAAACATTTAATAATGTTTTAAAAGTTCATATATTTAATGCATTCGATGATAGCATGAATATTGTTAGATGTGGTCTGAATGCTTGTGATTTTTTTGATGAGTATGTTGCGATAGAAGAGAGTGTTATCAATCATATTTCATTTACCAATACTGGAAATTGTTATATTAATTTTTATGATAAAAATTTAATTTCTTCTATGATTGATAATTTTGAAACATATCTTACGAAAGAATTTCTTTCTGATGCGAAGGTTGTCAGAATTTTAAATATTTCTGGGAATATAGGAAATTATGACAGCGAGGCCGACAGATACTCTTATATTTATCTTCTGAATCGTTTATGCGTGACATTTATAAATGCAAACAATAGATATGAAACAAAAATAAATTTAGATATACCAGATTTTAGACCAAAGAAAGATTATGATTTTCTTTGTAAGGAAGGTAAAATACCAAAAGATATATTGAAATGTGATGGAACGATAAAAGAAAAAATAAGTGCAGTAGAACCACCATATTCCTCTGTTCAGATTGAATTCGGTTGTGGATATAACCCATCACCTTTTAGTCAACTGAAAATGGGGAATAAGTTAGTTTATGTCGATCCTATATTTAAAAGAAGTAGGAATATTATGGGAATTTGTATTCAGATCAAATCCAAAATTAATGATTTGTTAGATCTATTTTTAAAATTTCCAACAAATAGCAAAAATATAACAAGGATATTATCTTCACGAGCAATGCAATGTTTAACCATGGATGAGAATGTTAAGTTATTAAATCTCCTATCAAAGATATGTATGAATGAATTTATATCAATAGTTCCTGATTATAAATTAATCATGAAAAAAATAGGAACCGATTTTGGGAATGTCAATCATCATATTAGTAATTCTGCTTTATTTGGTTTTGATGATTGGGATTTAACTTCGAGTAATAAATGTGTTTGGACAGAAGGTATTATGAAATCATATTTGGAGAAGATGAAAAATTTATATAGTAAAACATATAGGTTGAAAGCTGAATATGATATTTTTCCAACGGAACTAAATGGTAACAAATGTTATATTCGTGGTGAATTATTTTTAAAGTGAGGTTAGAATGTGTGGCATATTTGCATACTGGGGAAGAGAATCTATTCTTGGAATAAAAAGATTAGATTTATTATTTAAAGGGGCGGAGAAAAGAGGAAATGATGGATGTGCGTTTGTTGTAATCGGCGTGGATGATAATACAAGTTTTGGAAAAAGATATTCTAAAAGTTATTCTGATTGTAGAGATGATATCTTAAAATTATATTCGGATGGGATAAGACCAAATGATATAGTTATTGGAATATGCCGAGCACAACCAGAAACTGAAAAATCATCAGAAGACGGAATGCAGCCAATTTTTCTAGGAGAAGAAGAACGAAATATATGTCTGGTTCACAATGGAGCAATTTCCACAAAAAGTATATCAGAATTGAAACAAAGGGGATTTTCGTTCCACACAGATATAGATTCTGAAGCAATTGTCCATGCATACTTAAATTATGGATATGATATTAAGGCTGCTATGGAATTTATAAGTGGTGGTGTTTCTGCTATAATGTATGATTCTTTTAAGAAAAAATTATACGCAATTAAGAATCACAATCCTTTATCTCAGGGCTATATAAGAGGTTATGGCTATTTGCTCCATAGTTTAAATGAAACAATTGGAGAGGTGATAGAGGATATAACTGGATCTAAAACTGATGGAATGAATGTCTGGGAAGATTGGTATCATCATAATATACAACCACACAGAATTTTAGAAATAGATATTGATTCTGGATTCATAAATAAAATACCATTTGAACCAAATTACGCACATCCATCGTGGGACAAACAGATTTTGGAATCTATAAAATCACCAAGAGTTAAACATTTGGTAGCGGCAAGCGGAGGAATAGATTCAACAACAACATTGGCACTTTTGAAAAAATTGGATAAAGATGTGACCGCCGTCCATTTTAAATATGGACACAGGGGTCAAAAATGTGAAGAGTGGGCAATACAAAATATTTGCAGAGAAATGAACATCCCTTTGGAAATAATTAGTTTAGAGGATGCATACTCAAAAATCGATAATTTTAGTATGTTGATGAACGAAAATGTTAAAATCGAGACTGGGACAGAAGAAGGATTGAAGCAAACAATAGCATGGACTGCTGGAAGAAACATGGTTTTTTCTACAGTCATGGCGGCATATGCTGAAGGGTTGATATTAAAAAATGAATATGATTTTGTGTATTTGTGTGCTGGGTGGGCAAATATGACAGAGTCTGGATCTTATCCAGATAATTCGAGAAACTTTATAGATTCTTTAAATTCGCTTTTTAAAACAGGCACAATTTGTGGGAATAGAATAGAATTTTTTTATGGTTTGAGTGATCTGATGAAAAGTGAACAATGGTTTTTGGCCAAACATCTGAATTTTTTGGATGTTTTTAAATATACTATTTCTTGCGATAGACCATATTGGGATGAGGAAAATCAAAGAGCGTATAATTGTGATATGCAATGTGGGTCAACAAATTTGTCCGTGTGGGCTAGGAAAATCGCAAATGTTGAAGAGGTCAGAGAATTTCATAGATATGATGATCCAGCATACATTCCATTTGAACCAGAAGGGTTAATGCCAAAAGGGTTTGAAAAAGATAGAATTATTAATAGGATTGTTGGTTTATCGGAAAAAGAAAGAGAAGTTATCAAAGAAATCTGGGAGGATTGACGTGAAGATTTTTGAAGCAATTAGAAACTTTTTTGCAGCATTTATCAAAGATTATGATGCACCAGTGAAGAAAGAGAAAGAAAAAGAAACAAATTTTGAAATAACACGGGAAATGCTTTGTAAAAATGTCAATATTATTTTTATAAAAGATCTTGCAAACATCTTCAACAGAGGTGAAAATTCTATTGATATTCTAAGAGCATGGACCGCTGGTTATGAACCACAAAAAAATGCATATCGATTGCTGGCATGTTTAAATAATATAGATTTATTTCTAGAATGGAAAAATAATCTGCCAAAACCTCAGAAGATTGTTGAGTATGCTATTATGTATGAAAACAATGATTTTGCAAAAATACTCATAGATAATTATCCAGAAGTTTTTTATAATTTGTTTATATCCTATGCTGTTGAAAGTGATAATATAGAAATTGTAAAATACTTAGTTGAAGAAAAAGGTGCCAGCATCATGCAATATCAATGTCATCCAATGAGAAGAGCTGCTGAAAAAGGGTATAATGATATTGTAAAGTATTTTATATCGAGAGGATGCCCACCATATGCATGTGCACATTATAGTTTAAAGGTTGCATGTAAACAAGGAAATATGTCTCTGATTAAATATCTTGTGGAAGAATGTAATTGTAGGGTAGATCTTCATAGAAATTATTTAGTCAGAAATGCTTGCAATTCAGAGATAAAAGAGTATTTAGTGGAAAGAGGAGCAAACCCGGCCTGATGCCGGTAAAGAAATATAATTATTTCTTTTACCTTTAGAAATGAGAGGAGGAGAGTATAAATATGAAAAAGATTAATGGTAAAAAGTCTACTAGTAGAAAATATAAATCAAAGAAAATCTTTGATAGAATACTCATTGAGGGACAGTTGGATGTATGCTTATATGAGTATTTTTGGGATATGGAAGGACATACAATGGAAGGTGATCTTTGATGGAGGTTAGATGTTATATATAAAGGGTAATGGTCAAATCCAATACAAAAGAAGTGAGTCGTCTACATTTTATAATGTGGACCCATTATTAATTTTGTCTAGGATAAATGACATGATAACGTTGGAAAAAGGGTTTACGTTTAGGAGTTTTTTCAAGACTGTGCATAAATATCCATTGCTACAGACACTCAATTTTTATGGTCCATATTTCACAAATATGTTTGCCAAAATAAAAAATAAAAAACCATCAGATAAAAAAGCATTGGATTATTGTGAGTTATTCATGACATATCGACCAGAAGAAATATCTGTTGATGATGACAAATATTTTGATGCTATGGAAACATTTGCAACACTAAATGGAAAATGTGACGATGATGATGGTATATATAGAATTGATATTTCTGAGTTTTTGATGGAGCTGTTAGATGTCTCTATAACGATATCAAAAGGAGAATTTCATTATAATGATTACACAACGACACTCCCTGCTATCATAACACTTAATAATTTTGTATTTGGGGCATTCTATGAAATGGCTAGATGGGACGAATCAAAAGAGAAAGAAAATTATAAGAAGCAGTTTGCCGTGTGTCATGTTGGAGTTCTAAAAGATGTTGGCGATACAGCAAAGGGGATTGAACTGGGATGAAAATTAGAGAAGAAAATTTAATTGAAAAGGCATTGAAGGTTGCATTGAATTTTCATTATGGGGCCACGGACAGAGCAAATCAACCATATATTCTTCACTGCCTCAGAGTAATGAATTCGGTCCCTAATGAGCAAGATATTGTCATAACAGCAATCCTACATGATATAATCGAAGACACACCGATATCTATAAAGACATTGAAGAAGATGGGATTTAGTGATGATGTTCTCTGTGCAATCGACGCAATATCAAAGAGAGATGAAGAAGAATATATGCAATATATTGCACGTGTGTGTGAAAATTCAATAGCATATCAGGTAAAAATTGCTGACCTGAAAGACAATATAAATGTATTGAGGTTGGAAAAAGTTTCATCTAATGATATAAAATTAGTTAAAAAGTATCATGAGGCTTATAAGTATCTTATGGAGAATCGACCATGTTAGTTCAATTAGTAGGAAAAAATAAGTAGGAGGATTCCGTGCCTAAATATCATATTGGTGATTTTGTTTCTGTTAATATTGGTGGAAAAGTTGTAGAGTCCATAATTGTTAATATTGAAAAATTATTACGGCCAACGGATAAGTCGGGGACTCCGGTGAAAGAAATGCACGGAAAACCAAATTTATATGTGATTGATTTGGAGACTGGTCATTGGGCCAGGGGAAGTCAAATAGTATAGAAGAATACATGAGGGGTGAAAATCCCCTCTTTTTCAAATGAGGTGTGAATGATTATAAATAAATCCGTTTTACAAGCATGTTGTTGTTTTGATGAGTGGATAGTAGATAACCTACAATATGAAACTATTGTTGGATCACAAGCATATGGATGTCAAACCGACCAATCGGATTATGATATTTGCGGTTTTACAATTCCACCAAAACAATTTATAGTTCCAAATTTATTTGGATACATACATGGATTCGATAACAATATTCCCATATTTAAACAATTTCAAACACCAGGGAAATTTATATATAAAAAGAAAGAAGCTGAAGGAACAATATTTTCAATTGTGCGGTATTTTAGATTGGTGGCTAATAACAACCCCAACATGTTAGATTCTCTCTTTACCAGAGAGCAATTACACACTCACATAACACGAATAGGAAAAATGGTTCTGGAAAATAGAAGAATATTTGTCAGCAAACAATGTTGGCACACCTTCAGAGGATATGCGATGAGCCAGAAAGATAAGATGCAGAAAAAAGTTCCGGAAGGAAAGCGTGTAGCAATAGTTGAGAAATATGGTTATGATGTAAAATTTGCATCACATTTAGTCAGACTTCTCCTTGAGGTTGAGGAACTCTTAACTACTGGCGAAATGGATCTTATGAAGCATAATGAAGTTTTAAAATCTATTCGCAGAGGCGAGTGGGAAATACAGAGAATCTTAGATTTTTTTGAAAGAAATGAAGCAAGGCTTGAGAAGTTATATGATGCTTCTACAATACCATATGAAGTTGATGAAGAAAAAATAAAAATGTTATTAATAAAATGCATTGAAGAATTTTATGGTGATTTGAAACTTGAGAAGAATGCTAATATAGCTGATATATTAAGAAATATAGAAGGTAAAATTGTTGATGTTCATAAATTGATAAATTTTTATAAGGGGGATAAATTAAGTGAACTCGATACAGACAATTGCGAAGATAATTAAAGACGCAGGACATGAGATTTATTTGGTTGGTGGTTGTGTGAGAGATAATATATTAGGAAGAACCCCAAAAGATTATGACTTTACGACATCTGCGATGCCCGATCAAATAAAAGAAATATTTGAAAAATATAATGATGACCGAATAACAATTAAAGATACTGGGTTGAAACATCTCACTCTGACAATAGTAATAAAGGATGGTGGTCCAAATGAAATGTATGAGATAACAACATTTAGGACTGATCACAATTGTGATGGGAGACATGCTGATGTGGAAGTAGCAAGAACATTGGAAGAAGATTGTAAACGACGAGACTTCACAATGAATGCACTGGCATTGGATCCAATTACTGGTGAAATAATTGATTATTTTGATGGACAGAGTGATATTAAAAGAAAGATTATCAGAGCCATTGGTGATCCCGAAAAAAGAATGGAAGAGGATTGGTTGCGGATGTTGAGAGCAATGAGATTCAGGGCACAACTCGGATTCAATATAGATGAAAGTCTCTCAAGGACTATATCAAAAAATTGTAGAAATATAGCGTCAATTTCTAAAGAAAGGATTCGAGATGAATTATTTAAAATTCTTGGATGTCCAAGTGAAAATATAAGGAATGCTATATATCATCTTGAGTGGTCGGGGTTATTAAAATATATTGTGCCGCCCGTCCAATCCATGAAATATTTTTCTCAATCAAGTGCGTGGCATAGGAAAGATGTATATGAGCATACTATTGATGTTTTGGAAAATGTATCAAAGTTGACGACAGATGTTTTAATAAGATTCGCCGCTCTTATACATGATACTGGAAAATTACTAACTCGTAGTGGACAAGAAGGAATGTATAAATTTACAGCCCATGCGTATTATGGTGGAGCGATGGCCAGAATTATATGTGACGATTTAAAAATGAAAAGAGTTGAAACCAATTTCATTTCTAAACTCGTTGCAAGCCATATGGATGTGAAGCATCTCAAGGAAGCATGTGATAATAAACCCAATAGAAGATTATTTTCAAGATTCATTAGAAAGCATGTAGAGATTCTTCAACCACTAATACTATTGGGAAAATCCGATATAGAACTGGATAAAAATACAGAATTTTTTGATAGTATATTGGAATGTGAGTATATTCCAGAAAAACCATCTGAAATAAAATCACCACTCGATGGAAATGAAATAATGGAATTCTATTCTTGTTTTGAACCAGGACCATGGATAAAAAATATAAAGAATGAATTAATTGAAAAAACATTGGAAGGTGAAATCGTTGATAAAAACGATGCATTTAAATATCTTGAAATGATAAAATGATCGAGATTAAGAATGAATTTATATGATACGCTACTAGCCGAAAAAGATAATTTAAGAATAATGAAATATAAATTGTTTAAAAGAATTGATCACTCTTTTATACCTTTATATGATTCTTATTATAAACACAAGGCGATGAGAAAAAAAATATATGTGGAATTAGATGAAGGAATAGATGAAAAGAATCTTTTTATTGAAAAGGAGTGGGAATATTTTCCAGATGATGCTGCATATGAACGAAAAATACGTCGAATGAATACGGGTGATAGCTCGAATGAAAAGTGTCTTAGGAGAGAGGTTTTCATAGATAAAATTTTTCTAAGAAATCATCAGGAATGTATTTTTGTATTTGGTGATAACACAATGAGAGAAGGTTGTGGTGTGGCTGCTAAATTGAGAAATGAATTAAATTCATATGGATTTGTAACAAAAAAATATCCATCACACGCAGACTCATCATATTATACAGCAAAAGAATACATGCAAGTATATGAAGAAGAATCCGATAATTTAATTGATCGTATTAGAAAATCTCAAGATAAAATATTTCTCATATCTAAAGTGGGCGCGGGCCTTGCAAATAAACATAATATCTGGGAAAATGTAATATTGCCTAGATTGGTGTGTCTTTTAGATGATATAAGTTTATTTAATGTTATTTTTCTTTTCAATCTTCCACAGGAATATCATGAATCTAGGATGCGTATATCCGAATTAAAATATCAACCACCAGATTTGGAAGAAACATCTGAAGGTCAATCAGATGGTGAATTTTTGTCAGTTCGTTCGGAAAGCTGTTGTGCCCCTAGTATTAGGATGGAATCTGAGGCAGTGCCCGAAGCAGAACCTGAGGAAGAATATGATGAATATGATGATGATGATTATGAAGATGAAGATGAGGATGAGGATTGGTAATGAAGATAGCAATTATAGGTACTGCGGGGAGAGATTTTAAAATTAATGATAAATTGACACCAGAACTTTTTATGAATATGAAAAGCCTATTAAATAAGAAGATGAATGTCATTGTAAAACTTTACACTAATGATGAGTTCATTTTAATTTCTGGTGGTGCGGCATGGTCTGATCATCTTGCTGTTCAATTATTTTTAGAAAATCCTATATACAAATTGATCTTGTGTCTACCATCGGAATTCAAAAACGGAAAGTATGTGGAGGAAGGATTTAAAAGTCCCGGATCAATAAGCAATTATTATCATAAAAACTTTCAAAGAATAACAGGAATAAATTCTTTATTAGAAATACAAAAAGCAATTGATCTTGGTGCGGAGATAAAAATATTTAGTGGTTTTAAAAAGAGAAATATTGAAAATGGAAATTGTGATATTATGTTTGCTTTTTCATGGACAGAAACAGATATGCCTGCTAGTCCAGGAACAAAACACACATGGGGAAATTCGTTTGCATGGATTAAATTTAATATTTCTTTATTTGACCTAATTGATAAAGAGGAGAAAGAATGACTTATATTCTACAACCAGAAAAACTAAAAGATGTATTTCGAAGATATTATGGAATACAGGAATTATCACCAACAGTTATAGCAGACATCGAAGCCTCAAATGGAAATAGTCATGAGTGGGTTGCGACGGAAAAAATAAGAGGAAGTTGTGTTTCCATATTATGTGATCCTGATGGCAATTTGGCAATTGGTGGAAAATATGGTTTTGCAGATGAAAGCTTTTATGGTTGTGCTGGGGATGTTGTATCTATTCATTATAAAAAAATAATTGAATTTTGTAGATCAGAAAAAGTAAAGGTACAAATATATGGAGTGCTGTTTGGTGGATTCTTTAATTTTAAACACCCAGCCGGCAACCCAACAAAATTTGGAATTCCAATGGATTCTATGGTTATTTATTCTCCACAAAATCACTGGTGGATACACGATATATCAATAAATGGAATTTTTGTTGGATGGGACAGAGTTAAAGAATTGGCAAGAATGCTAGAGATGAAAACTGTACCAGTGATAAGATCCGGAAAAATGGAAGATATATTAAAATTGACACCAGACAAAAAGATTTCTGCTATATCATTGATGTTGCATGAAATTTCACTAGAAAATAATTTAATTGGAGGAATTGTTTTTAGACCTATTGTGCATAATAAAACATTTAAGGGTGAAAGAATGATTTTTAAACTTGTGAGAGAAATATTTAAAAAAATAACAAACCAAAAAACAGTGGATACGCCAGAATTAAATCTTATGGAGAAAGCAATGGGAAATGAAACAACCGAAGATATAAAAACTGAAGATGCAAAAGCAGAAGTTCTGCTAAGTCATCTTTTTGATAAATATGTAAATCTAAATAGAATCAATTCTATTTTTGCCAAGAATGGAAAACCAATTGAGGAACGTCAATTAGGAGAATATCTTTGCAAACTCGGAAAGGGATTGTTCATAGATGCGGGTGCTGATGGATATGATAAACCAGTAATAAAAAGATTGAATAATGCTGCAACGTGGTTATTTAAATCAAATTTTTATGAAATTTTAGCAACCATCTATATCGCGAATGCGGAGCCGCTCAGTGAACAAAGCAGGCATGCATTAGAAAAATATGAAGAAGTTAAACGAGATTCGGATAAAATAAAAGTTGTTGATGGTAAAGATTTTGTTTTGATATCAATAGAGACTGACACAAAACCAGAAGAAACCAAACCAGTCACAACTGAGTCAACAGAAACCGAACCGACTACGACTGAGTCAACTGTTACAAAACCAACAACCACAAGCGGAACGAATGCATCAGCTGCATCAAACAACTACGCGGCAAACAACTATGCGGCAAACAACTACAATCGTGGTTATAGCACATACAACTACAATAACACACCAGACACGACAATAAATTTTATCGCGTGTCCTGATATTGCTGAGATAGATTTAATAGTACCATCATACAAAGAAAGAAAATCTCCGGGATTTGGATTCTTTTCAATTGAACAAAATATTATAAATCCAGGCGAAACAAAATTTGTAAGGACTGGGTGGAGATGTAGCATTGAGAAAGGATATCATATGCATTTTGAACCAAGGAGTGCATTGGATACATTGGAAGATGTCCATGTTCTGACAAAACCAAATGTTGTGACAGAATCCTTTGAAGATGAACTCAGAATTGTAATATGGAACGATGGTAAAAAACCAATCGAGATTCCAAAAAATACAATGATGGTTTATGGTATCTTGAGTAAATCGGAACCAGTAAAAGTAGACGTTGTAAAAGAAGAAACAGAAAAAATAAGTATTTTATAAAGTTTGACAAAGTAAATATATATATTAGTGAGCAGTAAGTATTGTATGGATTTTTAATAGGAGATAAGAATGCTTGATAATTTTTTCAAAGGAATTACAACAAAGAATTCCGAAATAAGTTCAATTGCACATCTCGCGAGAATGAGCGCGATTGAGAAGGAAGAGAAAAGTTTAGCTGGGTGTTTGAAAAATTATAATGATGATATATCATTATTGTTTTTCTCTAAGAGACAAAAAAACGCAATTACTAGAATGGTCGAAAGAATATTCTATTTATTAAAACTGCCAAATGATGATCCGGACATCTTCAAACAGAATATAATAATTCTGCATGAAGGGTTGAGAAATATGATACCATCAGAATTGTTAGAGTTGTGGAAAAGCCTGGAGGTCAAAACAAACATCCAGGTCAATTCGAGCATTGATAAGATCATGCTTGGAAAGATGCAATTCAAAATAACGCATGATAATTCAATCAGCGCCAGGACTGCGATCTCAGATCTGAGGAACGATGAATTTTATAAAAGATTCGAAATGCTCCCCCAGTCGTACGAGATCAAATCTTTGATAGATTTTCATTTGAAAAATGAAAATACTGATGAGTTATATGAGATTCTGAAAAGAAGCTCGTGCAAATATATAAATGAAATATTTGCAAATATGAAATCAAGCTCAACCAAAATCAATCCATTAGCAGATTACATTTTAAAAGATACGAAGATATCTGCAATGATCTTCTCTCGACTCTCCGTGTTCTATAGAAAGAAACGGAAAAGATCTGAGACGGATCTAGTAATGATGAAAATTCTGAAAAATAAATCTGATGCAGATGTCTGCAAATATTTGGACATTTTCAGAGAAAAGATCCGGAGTAAGAAATTATTCTGGGAATTCTTTATAAGGAATTTCAAAGGAACACAACAGGCAATGGTTGTCAAGTTCCTTTCAAGTAAAGCAAAAGAGATCAAGAGCAATGATCTCATCCAAATCATTAACATGGAAAAAGCAATGTCAATAGCTCCAACAAAATCCATTATAATTTTGTTGATGAATACAAAGCATAAGAATGTGGCAAGAGTTATAAAGGAAGAATGGAAAAAGTTACCAGAAATAATAAAGAATATTTATTGTTTCGTGTATAATGATTTCGATGTGGAATATGAGAAATCAGATATAGAACAGTTTGCGTTCTATCAGTTCATGAAAAATCCTCTGAATCTGATCAGAGGATGTTTTAGCAAGGACATGAAATACAGGGAGACGTGCTCGGATGTTGTCAAGAGCAACATTGATGTGTTTTCTAAACTATCTATCGATCCTAGAATTAATCTAAGCATTCCATATAAGGAACGCCTGGAAAAATGTAGGAAGGATGGATTCATGTCAGATAATCTGTTTGATCCAAATAATAACATGCGCCTGCATGCCTGCAAAGAACTGGGGTTCACTCCCCACCACACAAATGATACGAGTGTCAGAATAGCATTTGAAGCAAAGAAGATCCATGGTTTTACTAAAGGGGATATGAAGCATCCTTTCTCTAAGATAAGGATGACTGCATTAGAAACCTATGGTAATATCGATGGAATGTTATCTGATCCTGATCCTGAAATTGTGAAACGTGGAAAAGAAATAGGGGGGCGTGCATGAGCAAATCAAAAAGCAAAATAGAAGTGGCTATTGGCGACCTTGAGAAATCAGGTAAAAATCATATTCGAGTAGATGGGAAGCGATGGATTGAATATAATAGAAAACGAAAAACCATCGATTTATTAACTCGAAAGAAAATGAATTTCGATAAGGTTCAATTCTCTGTCCTGGATAGAGAAAGAATTGATGAAGATAACATGAACAAACATCCGTGTTTTAATTTCTTGACTAAGAAGAGAAAACCTCACACATGCACAATTCTAAAATCAATTGATCATATATCATTTGGTCAGACGTATTTGTTGTATGATGGTGAGCTAGAAAAAGATCAAAAACACCGTATCGGAAAAGTGGCAAACTTCCAATACTGTGAAGATTGTGACCAGACAATTGTTTGGTCGAATATGGAAATTAGAAGCTTGCAAAGGTTTCTTTGAATTTACCGGGTTACGGTCCCACCAAGGTTTCTCCTAGAGGAACTAAAACTAACGGACCCGGTGTGATTAGCAATAATCACAACGCCTCGTCTAAGGCAGCAAGGATTTCCTGGGTTGGAATCCATAGATATGGTTTGGAGAGGTGTGGATAATTGTCTGAAGAAGGCACTTTCCATATTGAACCAAACTATAATAGTTACCCTTACGCTCCTGGTTGGTGTATGCTTCGGCTACATACCATGGAATGTTAATTGGGGTTTTGGTGGGATGACCGGGGGTTGGTGTTGATTTACAACACTAACCCCCACCTAACTTCATTCCAGAGAACAAAAATAAAATTTATTTTTGGGGTGAAAATGTTAAATGAAAAATCTATTGTAAAGTTTAAGTACTTGGATAGAATGCCAATAAGGGAAAAGCCAGTAAGTGAGTTTATAAAAGATTTACAAGTTAAGCACTTTAAAGACCTACAAGATGGTAAAATGGAAGTTTGGATATCACCATTTATAAAAGAGAAAGATGTGAGTTTTTTTCAGTTGGTTTTAGATATTGATCCAAAGAAGACTTCAGCAGATAGAATATATTCTTTTTTCTTACCATTATTTAAAATGAATTTTTTCAAAAAACATTTTAAAATTTTATATTCTGGAACTGGATACCACATCACTTCTAATTTCTTCGTTGAATTTAGAAATATGGATGATGGGGAGATAAAGAAATTTATTAAGGATCATCTGAAAAGTAATATTCCAGGATTGGATTTAATTGTTATTAGAGATAATCCTATGCGTAGAATTGGATATAGAAAAGATATAAATAAATGGTGTAGTCCGGCAGAAGATAAACTTTTGCCACCAAAATTTAATCAGTATCCATCTTTAAGACAAATCGATTTGAAATCATTTATTAAATTTAATTTGCTCCCGTGGCAAAAAACAATTAAACAAAATAAATTCAAAGAAATCTTGAAGTTTGTACAGCTAGGAGGATAGCATTGTGTCTTAGAAAGATTATAGTAGTATTGGTTTTTTTATTATTTTTAACAACCAATTTACCCGCATTAACAAACACAGAAGAAGTTAAAATGACAAAATCGAACTATGATTTGTTTGAGGAAAGAACCGAAGGTGATGTTGAAAAAGTAAAAAAACAATATAAGATTCCAAAATTGAATCAGGGATTTTTAATTTCATTGAAAACTGTCAAGCCACATATATCTGCAGTGGTATATAAAAAAGATGATTATACGTTGGATTTATTAATTGCGGAACAAGCAATTGGTTTTTCTGCAAATAAAATTCTTTTGAGTATCATAGATATAAAGGCTGGATTATTTACAGCATATAGTTTTGATAAAGATTATAGATACCATGGATTTTTCAGTGGTATTTGTTTTAGTATAATTAAGTTTTGAGGAGTATATGGTAATTTGTATTGAAGATTATGAAGAATTGTCTCCTGAAGAGAAAATGAAAAAACCAAAGAAAAAAGACAAAACTAAACTAAAAGATAAACCAAAGGATAAAAGTAAAAATAAAGTAAGAGAAAAAATAAGAGAAATTGATTCAATTTTCTTTTGATGCCCGAGTAGCCCAATGGCAGAGGCGCATGGTTTAGGACCATGGCGTTGGGGGTTCAAGTCCCTCCTCGGGTACCATCAATATAAAAAACGAGGATTTGCATGAAAACAAAATTTCTGGTTACTGTTCTGATTTTGTTCATTTTTATCAACATAGGATACGTTACTGAAATATATAACGCATCCATATCTGGATCACTCATCAAAAATCAACTTGATGATTCAATGACATCTTATACAACAACAAAAGTTATTCTTGGAATTCTGAGCAGGATTGTAGTGTACATAAAGATTTTATTATTAATTGCACTTGCATTTCTGTGGAAACCATCCATGATTAACGTTTATGATAAGTACCTAACAGCAAAATTTCCGGAGGAAAAATGAAAACATTATTGGTTATGCTGCTTGCAGTAGCATTCGTCTTCTTTGCAGGTTGTGTTGGACCACCAGAACTTGAACAGTTCGAACAAATCGAAGCAAATGAAACAGCATTCGTAGTACCACTCGAAGGATCAACAAAAACAAATCAGGGAAAATTCATGTCTGTTGAATTCTTAGAAGAATCAAAAGTCGCTGCGAAGAGAATAAACATTCCTCTTAGGGCAAGACACACTGGAAGATTTTATTATCAGTTTATATGGATTCCGACAGTGAAAGTTATTAAAGTTGATAGAACCCCAGTGACTTGTGAATGGACGAATGATGGAACAACAGGAACCAGTAATAAGAATGAAGTATTATCTGTTGAATCGAAAGATTCAATTGGATTCAGCGTGGGAATAAATATCACTTGTTCAGTTCTTGAAAATGATGCCGCATCATTTCTATATTATTATGCCGGCAAAGAATTGACCAGCGTGGTTAATACAAATATACGTGGACGAGTACAGGAGATCCTTTCCAGGGAGTTCGGCAAACGGGACTTGACAAAGTGCAAAGAAGAAAAAGATAAAGTATCCAGTATTGTATGTGAGGAAACCAAAGCATTCTTTGCAAAGAAAGGAATAACAGTGGACTATCTCGGAATTGTTGGTGGCTTGACTTATGAAGATAAAGAAATTCAAGAAGCAATAAATAAAACATTTATTGCTGAGAATGGAATAAAGGTTGCCACACAACTATTAGAGGCACAGAAAAAAATCAATGAAAAAGACAAGGAAATAGCAGACACAGAGTTGTATGTCGCTCAGCGATTTGCAGAAGCACAGGATGCAGCAATTGCCCAAATCAAACTTGATATCGAGAGAGTAAAAGCAGATGCTCAATTGGAAGTAGCCAAAAAGTGGGATGGAAAACTCCCAGAAAAGATTCTTCCATCTGGGTCTCCGCTTCTAATGTCAATCGGTGGATGAGGTGAATATTGGAAAACTCAGAAAAAGATTTAAAAACATTCACGGATCTTTCTGAAATACTGCGATTAAATCCTGACGCTCTGTTATATTTTAATGATGATAAGTGGTATGTCTTCAAAGATGAACCAGAATGGGATGACGATGTTGACCAGATGGCCGACAATGTTAAAGAATCACTCTTGGCCAGAAGTGCTGATTATGAAAATCCCATGGATGATCTTATAGAGGCATTAGCTTTTCATGCTAAAATAACAGCTCTAGATGTCGATGATAATGATGTGGTATCATTAATAATGGATCAGGAACTATTCAATGATCTTGATGTTCTTGATTTTGATGATAGTGATAATAATCATCATACATATAAGGAAATGCAGGAAGTAAAAGGTGCAGTCGATGCTAAAACAGTAATGGTAGAAAAATTTATCGAAGGGGCCACTATTGATAAGGTCAGAACCCAAATCATAGATGTGCCAAAACATACTCCACCTGTAACAACATTAAAAACGAAAGTTTTGATTAGTACTGAGAGTGGAGTTAAGAAAACGGTCGACCGACCGTAAAAAATTCTTTGTTAACAAACAGGAGGAATTACCATGACAAAGACAATTCGCGAAATGCTTGAGGATGCCGGTTTCAATTTCAACAAATGCCGTAAGATTATCGTAACAACTGCAGACGGAGACACCGTCGAAGTCGATGATGATGATGTTGTGTTGGATGTAAATTTCCGTTGGAAAGGAACACAGAAAGGTGTTTGCTATCCACACATTCAGGCATACGACAACAAAAACGTATACACCACAAAGGAAACACGCGACGGCGGTAACTATCGCACCGTGAGTTTCTCCAAAACAGCCGTTGGAAACAAAATGAAATAATTTTAGGAGGAGCACCTGCTCCTCCATATTAAGTTACGATATTGGGAGATGTAATTCTTAAATTACATCTCCCACTCTTTTTATTTTAGGAGTTTAATTATATGCACGAATTCACTCCAAAAGAAATTATTGAAATGCTCAGGGCAAAAATCAATAAATGGAATTATGAATATTACGTAAAAGATAAACCAACTATATCAGATCTAGAATATGATACAGTTATGAGAAAATTAATTACTATGGAAGGATTATATCCAGATTTAGATTCGGATACATCCCCGTCTAGACGAGTAGGTGGTGAGCCACTTGAATGCTTCAAAAAAGTTGAACATAAAATTCCACTCTTATCATTAGATAATACATATAATCAAGATGAAGTGGAGAATTTTTTAAATAAAATGGAAGATGATTTAGCTGCACATCACCATGAATATATTTGCGAATTAAAAATTGATGGTCTTTCGGTTGATTTATTATATAAAGATGGAAAATTTATAAGAGGATCAACTAGAGGTGATGGATCGATTGGTGAAGATATTACTGAGAATATAAAAAGAATAAAATCAATTCCATTGGAAATACCATATAAAGAAGAATTGAATATTCGTGGGGAAGTATTCATGCCATTATCTTCATTTAATAAACTAAATGAGGATAGAGAGAAACCATTTGCAAATACAAGAAATGCAGCAGCCGGATCTATGCGACAATTAGATCCAACAATGGTTGCTAAGAGAAATTTGGATATGTACGTTCATTCATTTGGATATGGGTTGGATGTGGAAACAATGAGTGAGATGTATAATAAGTTAGAAGAATTTGGATTTAAAATAAATCCAAATAAAGTAGTTACAAAAGATATTAAAGAAATAATGATGTTTTGTGATTACTGGAATACAGAGAGAACAAAATTAAATTACGAAATAGATGGCATAGTGATCAAAGTGAACAATTTTACACAACAAAATATAGCTGGACGTTCCAGCAAATCCCCCAAATGGGCGATAGCTTATAAGTTCAAAACACCACAAAAGATAACTAAAGTTATTGATGTTTTGTTTCAAGTTGGAAGAACGGGAATAATAACTCCTGTTGCCGAATTGGAGCCAGTGAATATAGGTGGAGTTGTTGTAAAGAGATGTACATTGGCCAATTTCGATGAAATAGAAAGATTGAAATTGGAAATCGGTGATTATGTCAATGTTGAACGTGCTGCTGAAGTTATACCACATATAACAAGTGTTGCTTTAGATAAACGAACACAAACCAAACAGATTGAGTTTCCAACAAAATGTCCCGTATGTAATAGTAACACAATAAGATTTGGACCATTCATAAAATGTAAGGGTGATTCTTGTAAAGGAAAACTTAAAAAATCCATTGAACATTTTGTCAGTAGAGACCATATGAATATTGAGCATTTCGGAGAATCTATTATAGATCAGCTAGTTGAAAAAAATATAATCAAAGATATTTCAGATATTTATTATATGACAGAAGCCGATTTATTATTAATGGATGGATATGCTGAAAGAAGTGCTGAGCGTCTCTTGGAAAATATAGAAAAAAGTAAAGATAATGAATTGAGGAGATTGATTAGCGGGCTAGGTATTGAGGGAGTTGGGAGAACACTGTCAAAGAAACTTGTAAAAAAATACGCAACTATCGACAATCTGATAAATGCTGATTTGGATGAATTGAAAAATATAGAAGATGTTGGATCAATAATATCAGAAAATATTTTTAATTTTTTCAGAGATGAAAAAAATAAAGATATGATCGAAAAACTAAAAATAAAAAGAATAAACACCCAATATATTATTACTGAAAATAATAAATTAATAGATAAGACATTTGTTATAACAGGAACATTAACAAAACCAAGATCCTTTTTTTCTAATTTAATTGAAAACAATGGTGGTATAGTAAAAGGCAGTGTGGCAAAAAGTATAAATTATTTGGTGGCTGGTGAAAACTGTGGTTCCAAGTTGGATAAGGCGAAAGCACTTGGAGTTGTGATTATAAGTGAAGATCAATTAATGGAGATTATAGGAGGAACTTAAATGGGTGAAGAAAAAAAAGAAAAAGGCGTATTGCTTAAAAGACAACATTTACTTATGCTGCTTATTAAATTTAGAAAAGCAACATTTGAAATAGATTTTGTTAAAGCTGATGGAAGCAACAGACATATGATTGCTTCATTGGAACCAGATAAACAGTATATAGAAGAAATGAAGAAAAAAGCAAAGACAACAAAATCAGCAATAAAAAGAAAAGAAAAATTTGATCCGGATCATATTACAGTGTTTGATAGAGAGAAAAGGGACTTTAGGAAAATAAATGTTAAGACTGCTAAAAAGATAAAAATAGGAGAGATTGAATATAGAATTGTTTAATATGTCAGAGGGGTGTGGTGTAATTGGTAGCACGTGAGGTTTTGGTCCTCAAAGTTTGTGGGTTCGAGCCCTACCACCCCTGCCATCTTATAAGGATATAAATATGATTACAACTAAAAGAGATGAATGGTGTGGTAGATATTATTATTTTGGGAGATTCATATTAAAAGGTAACAAGATAATAACAAAAAAACCATTTGAACCTGATGGGAGCTGCAAAAAATATGGTATGTGTATTTATATTGCTGGTGGTTGTGATAGTTTTCGTGCTAAATCAGCTTTTATAATATCAGTATTGGAATAAAACTATGATGATAATTAATAAATGTGATGAATGCGAGAAATTCGATGGATATATTGTGCCATGCGAGGACAATGGTTACAGAGTTGGTAAATGCAAAGATCTAACTCGTGGTGATAATGGTAAAATAATTATTTGTTATGGATGTAATAAATTTAAGAAAAAAGGTAATTTTAAAATAACTAGTATATAGGAAAAGAATATGGCATCAAGAGATAAATGGTGTGATAAATGTAAATATTTTAAAGGATTTTCGGTGCAAAGCAACGGAAAAATTAACACCTCAGGTTGGAGGGATGATGGACTGTGTGAGAAGAATGGGTCAATAAGTATAATCGGGAGTTGTAGGTTTTTTGAAAAGAAATCCTATTTTAAAATATTAGTTTTAGATTAACTTAAGAAAAAGAGAACAAAGTTAAATTAAATAGGAAGCAGTGATAGATATGGGTTACTTCAATCTGGTATAAAATCAATCTTGTAAATTGACTAATGTGGGTTCAAATCCCGCTGAATTAAAAAACCCTATCGCCTAGTCTCTTCCTTTATATATCAAAACCGAGCAGTGGTTAGAAAGGTTACTTCAATTATTGGAACCATATGTCGTGGGTTCAAATCCCATCATGCCGCCCTCAAAGGTGTCATGTAGCTCAGCATGGTTAGAGCGATGGCAAAAGAAAACACCTTTCTTATTAAGTCTCTTGGTATATTTTATGAGAGTAGTGGAAGAAAGAGTTACTTCAATGGTGAAAAAATACTCTTTCATATAAGTCTCTCTCATGTTTTTAATGGGGCAGTGGTAGCAATGGGTTACTTCAATGGTTTATGAAAAAATACCCTTGCATATAAGTCTCCTCATTACTTTTCATGAGGCATAGTGATTATATATTGCTATGCCTCTTTTTACGTTTCTCTTTAAAACATTTTAAAGGAGTGAAAAATGAGTTATTTAAACAAGAAAAGGAATGAAAGTTTAGCAGAGAAAAAGATTTATGATTCGGCTCATAAGAATTTCATGGGAGGAACTTCATTTGATATTAATAATCCATTATTGAGATTGAGTGTTGTTGCTGCTTCATGTTTCTTCGGTGAACCACAATATTATAAATCAGATAGGAAAGATAAAAGAAAAAGATCTGATGTAGGTCTTAGGAGATCTGGGATATCTGATAAAGCTAGAGAATATTTAAGAGATACCCTCAATGCAATTGATGATTATGAATGGAGAAATTTAACTCCAGTCAAGACAATCGAAAAATGCATTGATGAAGCATTGAGATATAATGCTGAGGAAACTCTTAAGATAGCATGTGATCTGAGAAATATTGATAATATGAGGGTCACACCACAAGCAATATTGATAAGAGCAGCTAACCATCCAAAGGTTAAGGGTACTGGCCTTATAAGGAAATATGCAAAACACATAATCAAGAGAGGCGATGAACCTGCCACTGGATTATCATATCAATTAGCCGCATATGGAAAACCAATTCCAAACAGTTTGAAAAGATCATGGTCTGACTTTCTGAAAAATGCAAACGAATACACCTTATCGAAATATAGGATGGAGAACAGAGATGTCAAGACTGTTGATGTTATTCGTTTAGCTGGTGCATTCGGTGATAATACATTGAAGCTTTTGGATGATAAACTCAAACTCAATGATGATGGAAGAGAAACATGGGAATCAATGAGATCAGCAGGAAGACCATGGAAAGATTGTATTGATGTCATGGGACACATGGCTCTTCTGAGAAACATCAGAAATTTCATTGAGAATAAAGTCCACCATAAATATTGGTTGGACAAACTTGTCGGAACTGCAGCAGATGGGAGACAAATTCCTTTTAGATATTATTCAGCATACAGAATAGTGGAACACATAGCTTCTTCTGTTATTCTCGATGGTTTGGAAGAATGTCTGACTCGATCAATGGGAAATCTTCCAAGAATAGAAGGAAGAAATTTGATCCTGGTTGATAATTCTGGATCAGCACAGAGTGGACATCTAAGCGTTTATGGAACATCCACAGTTTCCCATATTGGAAATTTGATGGGTGTTATAACTGGGATGGTTTCCGACGAAGGTATTGTTGGTGTGTTTGGCGATAGACTGAAGATGATTCCTATAAGGAAAAAATCTTCAATTTTCGATCAACTTAAAACTGTTGAAGAAGTTGGTTCAGAAATTGGTGGTGCAACAGAAAATGGAATATGGTTGGCGTTCAGTGATGCTATAAAAAATAAAGTACACTGGGACAACATATTCGTCTATTCTGATATGCAAGCTGGTCATGGTGGATTGTATGGACTTGATCCATCAGATTACAACAACTATAGATGGCTAAGAAGCACATCCAATTATATTGATGTTCCTAAATTAGTTAAAGAATATAGGAATAAGGTTAATAGAAATGTTAACGTATTCCTATGTCAGATTGCGGGATATGAAGATTCTCTTCTTCCTGAGAATTATGAAAGAACATTTATTCTTGGTGGATGGTCTGAGGGGATAATTCAATTTGCCGCAAAAGTTAACGATATCTTCAATAATACTTCTTCTGGTAATAGTTATCCTGATAGAAATAAACCTGTTGTAAAACAGGAAAAAACCAAAAGAAGAAAGAAAATATATTTCCAAATCGAGACAGAAACGTTTGGAAACACACAATAAAACAAAAGTAAGAAGAAATCGTTATAAAATTTATTAATAATTTGTGGTGCTGGGTAGCTCAGTTGGTTTAGAGCGCCTGACTGTTAATCAGGATGTCGTGGGTTCAAGTCCCTCCCCAGCAGCCATTTTATTTTTGAAGGAGTTGGTAAATACAATGGTAACTGTATATGTGTTTGTTTTGTATTTAGCAGTAAGTATTATTAGCGTATTGAGTTTTGACATTTTTTCGTATAATGCTGGTTATCAAGATACACTAATTTTTTCTATTATATTATTTCTGTTTTGGCCTGCCATTTGGTCGTATTTGATTTTCATTAAAAGTATTAAATGGACAAAAATAAAAATTTTTAAATAAATTATCGGGGTATAGCTCAGTCTGGTAGGGCGTTCGGTTTGGGTCCGAAAGGTCGCAGGTTCAACTCCTGCTATCCCGACCAACTATTAAAACAAAGCAGTGGTAGAAAGAGTTACTTCGGAGATTAATTCAGATGGTAGAATATTTGTTGAATAGACAAAAAGTGGTTGGTTCAAATCCAACATCACCCAATTAAAATACTTTTTCATATAAGTCTCTTTGTTTTTTATATTTCTAAAGCTAAGATTTTTCGGAAGATTAATCTAAAAAACTAATTAAAGCAAGAAAAAATCTTGCTAGATTGTGGCCGTAGCCGAGATGGATCAGGCACCTGACTGTGAATCAGGTCACGAGGATTCGAGTTCCTCCGGTCACCCCAGAATCATTTGAGGGGCCAAAAGCCCCTCATATTTTTAAAGGAGTCTATAATGAATACAAGAATCAGAGTTTATTGTGAAAGTTGTGGTAAAAGATCAATACTTGTTAAGAAGATGGAAGGACTCCATGAACATTTAAAACCTGGAAATAAAATTAATTGTCCAAAGTGTTCATATGAAAATGCAAAAATAAAATGTGTAACATTTAAATAAATTATGCCTCTGTCGTCTAAATCTAGGACAGCCCAAAAACCGGGTTGAATGGTGTGTAAGAAACGCCCGGAGGCACCATACTAATTTTGGTCCCATCGACTAACGGTTTAGGTCGTCAGGTTTTCAACCTGGAAATAGCGGTTCGATTCCGCTTGGGACTACCATTATTATGAGGCTATCGTCTAGTGTTTAGGATACCGCGCGAGGATGCCGGAGACGATGGTTAAAATCCATCTGGCCTCATCAAAACAAATAAGAGGAAAATAAAAAAATGAAACTGATGGCAATAGGAGTTGGAACATACTTTTCAATGAAAAATTGGCAAACAAACTTTCTCTTCATAAGTGATTCTGGGAGAAAATTGTTATTCGATTGTGGGTTATCTTTTGCTTACGCATTAAATGAGCAAGGCATGAGTGCGAAAGATGTTGATGATATTTATATCAGTCACTATCATGGGGATCACATGCTTGGTCTCGAATGGATGGGATTTGCCAAATATTTCGATCCAACTCAGGAAAGACCAAATCTATATTGTATGTCACATATGGAAGATAATATATGGGCAACATTTAGACAGGGAATGAAATCCGTCCAAGGGAAGATTCTAAGTTTAAGAGATTATTTTGATGTCAAACCAATTGAAATTAATGAAACATTTGAATGGGAAGGGGCGACATTTAGACCAGTTCAGATGTGTCACGTTATGGATGGCTATGCTTATGTACCATGTTTTGGATGTCTAGTATCTGTAAATGGGAAAACAATTTTCATGACAGCAGATACCCAACATCAACCACAACAGATACACGATTTTTATAATATGTCTGATATAATAATTCATGATTGTGAAACGTTGGTGAGTAAAGATGGAAAATTTATTAAGTCTAGAGTCCATGCACATTATGATGACTTGAGAAGAGAATTGCCAGAAGAAACCAAATCAAAAATGTGGTTGGTTCATTATGATGATCAAGCTCCAGATAATTTCACTCCAGAAGTAGATGGATTTCTTGGATTTGTGAAGAAGGGGCAGGTGTTTGACTTCTAGAGGTGGATGGCCAGAATTCGATTTTCAGTTGTGGTTGGAGGATTGTGGGTATAACGATGATGGCAATTGGTGGACTAGATGGAAAGTTATTTGGTTTGATGAAAATGGTAATGAGATAAAGAAAGATGAAAATTCTGATAATAGGTGATGTGCATGCATGGTGGGAATATCTAAATATTTTTATAAATAAAAGAAAACCAGACATATTAATATCGACTGGTGACTTTGGATATTATCCATTATTGAAACAGTATGATATTGGAAGATTGAAAAATAAAGATACTAAAATCTTTTTCTGTGATGGGAATCACGAAGATCACTGGTCTCTGGGAAAATTAGATAACAATGAAATACATCCCAATGTCTTTTATATGAAGCGCGGCTCGACAATGGAAATCCTAGGAAAAACATTTATGTTTTTTGGAGGAGCACATTCGATTGATAGATATATGAGAAAAATGGGAGTCGATTGGTTTCCAGAAGAAGTTATTAGTAATGGGGAAATTGAAGAATTAGATACAAAATTAAAGATAGATGTAATGATTTCACACACATGTCCTACAGAGTTTGAAATTAAAAATGATTATGGATATGATTTTTCGAGGAAAGCATTAAGTTATCTATTGCAACAGTATAAACCAAAGCAATGGTTTTTTAGTCATTGGCACATGTATAAAAAAGGATTCGATGAAGGGTGCCAGTGGAAGTGTTTAAACATGACAGGGGAAACAATGTGGTGGATTGAATGGAAAGCGTAGTATAACACTATTTAACAAAAGAGGAAAAAAATGAAAAGGTTGTTCACAGTTATCATGCTTATCTCATTTATTTGTTTGTTCGCAGATGAATTCCATGGAATTGCAATCGGCGATGATGTATTAAAAATGAGAAAGCAACAAGCAGTTGAAATTGTTAGTTCGGATGAAGGTTTTCTTGAAGAACATTATTATGATCTTTCAAGACATGATATTCTTTATTTCTTTGTTTTAGCGTATGAGAAAGCTGAAAATATTGCAGAGGATACTATTCTTATCTTTATTGACGAAGATGCATATTTATTTATGCTTGATAAAATTGATGGGAAAGATGGTTTGAAGCAAGAAATCGAAGAGAAAGTTAAACTTTACCTTGAAGGGAATTATGAACCGAACGAAGTTGATATAAACAAATACTACGAAGCACATAGATTTCTTTCCATTAAAGAAAATAGAATGACAAGTAATTAATAATTGCAACTAGTAACAGAAACGTGGATTTTTGAAAAGTAGTGGTCGATCAGAGTTACTTCTATAATGAATAATGTGTTAGGAAACACACAATTCGGCTTTTACCAGTTTTGGCTCGAAATTAAAGCGGTGGTTTTACAGATCCCATAATTATCTGAATCACTCTGACGAATGAGTCTCTTTTCATTTATCTTATTGGGTGTTGTCCAGTTTTCACCAGCAACAGATAAACTGGTTTATGTTTGAGAGGGAGAAAGTCTATTTAATTTAGATTTTCTCCCTTTTTCTGATTTAGAAAATAATAATTTTTTTATAGATAAAAATATTTTATAGACGGAGTTTTTTATGAAAGATATTATTCTCATAAAAATACAAAATAAAAAGCCAACAGTTCCATATAGTTTGTTTATATCATCATTTTTATCAACCTTATATGCACTCACTAATATAGATGATATTATAGATGAATATGAAAATGAATGCATTTATTTTGATGATTTTTATGATCCCGATGATTCAGTGAAATTTGAAAAATTAATCATGAAATATGGCATAGTATTGAATGAAGAATGTATATATGATGATGTAACATTATATAAGTTTTTAAGACAATTGCTTAACGAAATGAGTAATCACAGTGATGAGGATTTTTTAGGTTGTGCGTCTATTCCATTTTCTAAAAAATATATAAAAGAAATTAATAAATTTTTGATAAAATATAAAGATGGGGAAATGTGTGGCGCATACACGGATTTTAAAAAATATGTCTATAATATTTTTTCAAAATTTTTCATTTTTACTAAATAGGATTTAACATAATGGATATAATGGAAATTAAATTTTTTGATAAGGGTACTGAACATGAACAAAAAGAAATGGAAATTTTGGAGATGTTACAAAGTAGATTTAAAAAAAGAGGTATTGAGTTTTCAATAAAAAAATTAATATCTGCAAATAGAGTTAAAAATTTCAATATCAAAGAATGTATGTATTTGCGTGATTGTAGCATAACATCTACAATAATAGATCTTTCAATAATTGATTGTATGGAATGGTATGAAGTTTCAACTCCACGTATAGACGATTGTGATTTTAATGAAATATATGATTTTAAAACATTTGCAAAATTTATTATTGAAAATGAATATACCGAGGATGAATGTTACGATGCGTATGAACATCGTGATCGTGATGTTTAGGAGAATATATGGAGACTATTAATATTGAATTCAAAGAATCTAACTTACAATCAGTAAAACTTTCTCATAGAAGACATTTTATTTTACATGATATAATTTCTATAATTAAAACTCATTTTTCGATTATTATTGATATAGAATATTCTGAAGTTGTTGATAACGATGGTGTGATAGATCATCATATACCACAAATGGTATCAGATTGGTTGGGCGGTGTTAATGTATCAACACATGCCTGTAGTACAGTCATTGATTTTTTAGAAAATGCATACCATATACCAAGATCTGTGAGAAACGATTATAGTACTGAATATTTATGTAATCTAGAAACATTGGTTGAATATATAAATACATATTCAACAGTTGAAATTGGAGTATATAATGGTAGAAATTATTAATATTGAATTTAGAGATAAACCAGCAACTAAAAGACCGGGAAATCAACTAGAAAAATATGAAATATTAAGAGATTTTTTAAGTTATATGAATTATAATTTTGATTATATTGATGAGATGACTGATTTTATAGATGCACGCGGTGATATCATTAATCATTATATTCCTGGATATTTTTTAGATGATGATGGTTATGAATGTTATGATGAAAATGATATAGGAGATTTTATTGGTGATCTGGAAAATGACTATGAAATTCCAGATAATATAAGATCCCAATATTTGACACCACCTCTTTGTTATATGGGCGCATTGGTCGATTATATTTATGAACATAAAAGAAATAGGTGACAGGCATGGAAATAATAAATATAAAATTTGAAAATAATAATAAAGCAAAAGAAAAATTCATTAAGATTTTAATTCAGTTTTGTAATTATTCTGTGAGACCTTCGTTGGGAGCGGTCTCAGAAAATATTTTGAAACTGGATGATTTTATGAGATGTGATCATAGTAAATCTCTTAAACAAATTTTGACAGAAAAATGGCGACACCATATACCAGCATATAATATTGATCAACAAATAATAAGAATGTTTGATGGTCATATCAGCAGTGCATATGGACTTCAATTCAATGGTAAAAGATTTTTAAATATGAAATTGTATAAATTGATTAATCTTATTTCCAGGTATGATAATGATAAAGTTAGGATTACTATGATTTATGATCATCTCTGGTAGATTTTTTAATTGAGTAAAACTACATATATAAATTTAATGTAGATGAATATTTTTCGTTAAAATGTGGGGGCGTAATGGTTTCGACAGGGGTTAGAAAGTAATTGGATGCAATCCGGTGTTGAGGAATCACCGTTAAAAATTCTCACCTTTAAAACTAATCGCAGACTATTCTGAATTAGAAATGGCGGCGTAAGCCGCTCGTTCAACCAAATTAACTGTGGGATTTGGATTGGGCGTAACACTACACAGATAAGCTGGAAATGATTTAGATAATTTCTGGACGAAAATTAATCTGATGCTGACTCAAAAATCCGGTCACAGGGAGTTTAGAGTTTTAAGATTAAATCTGTGAAGAAGATTGTGGTATCCGGCTATGAGTAAGATGCTCTGGACAGGGGTTCAATCGATGTATTGGGTTGAGCCGCATAGTAATATGCGAGCACTAAATCCTCTCTGATTGACTTGGAAGCCTGGGCACAGGCGACAGGGCGGAAGAGATTCATTTATCTCACCGTGAGAGACTGAGCGAGAGGACTCCCTCATTAGGGATGATGCGACAGTCCGATCTGCATATAATGTTTATCAAAAAAATGCAGCTAACAACAATGTCCCCTCGCCTCCACCAACAATTATGGACAGCGGTCAAGCAAGTTGATTAATCTTCGTTACAAAAGCTGTCCAATTAATAATTAGTCTGAATAATGAATACTCCCCAGAAATGGCAGGGGTAGAGGTCATTTATGGTAATTTCCAAGTGCTAATTGTCCTGATTACACCGTATAATAAAAAGAGCAAATTATTATGCTGGTTGTGTCAAACGAAAGTTTGTGGATCTTTTGGATGCAGACGAACACTTGGATTAGCTGTATGCGATTATTGATGGTGTATGAACAATTAAAACCAATGTACACCTAATTTTTGACCTGACAATTATTTCGCTATGAGACGGCGTTTGCAGGATGAAATGCTCTCATCTCATGCAGTTAAAAGTTTCATAGGAAGTGGTGGCGTACTTCCCATTATTCAGGCTTCACTTTTAGGGGGAGCAGTGGCATGTTAGGGTTACTTCCTGTTAAGAAGACTACACCTTAACGTTACGGGCCTCTCCCCCTTCTCAAATTTCGTTAGCACCACGACGGTCGTGGTGGCGTTAATTTATACTCTTGGGACTGGATGGGATTTTATTTTTGCATCCCATCCTTTTATTTGAGGATGACACAGCAGGACGGCTGCCATGGAGTTCGAGTCTCCAATGTGTTTATCTTAGAGTAATTTCTGATGGTGCTAAAGGAATTATTCGAATTTATGTTCTTTTTTTCAATGTTTCTGAGAATGTGTATTGGGTTTTTAGAGGCTGCACCGCCTCTATTCTATTAAACGAAAACTAGATTTGTCCGATCTAGTTTTTTAACTCACATGTCAGATGTTTTTTGTGATCTCATTGGGCATGTGTTCTCCTTCTGGGGATGGGTTTGCAGTATTCCCATCCCCTTTGAATTAAATTGGGCCACTAGCTCATCTGGCTAGAGCACATCCCTTTTAAGGATGGGGTACCCCGTTCAAGTCGGGGGTGGCCTACCAAATATTTCGAGCTGTGGAATGACAGTATAGGATGTCCCCAGTCCCCTATAGGGTATGTGGTTTCCCACATCAGCTCGGCCAACAATTAATAGGGAAATGAAACCAAGAATTGGTATATTCCAAGAATTGGGATTTCCCTAAGAAATCTATCGAAGGGTGTTAGATGGATGGGGAAGGAGAAAATCTCTCCTTTGTTTATGACCAAAAACTTCGTTAGTACGCGCTATTAAGAAAGGGAAATAACACCCACCCTTTCTTTTAACTGAAATTAAGGAAAAGAGAGATAGGAGGTTGGCTTAGAAGCAGCCATCCTTTAAAGAGTGGGGCCCATGCGTATCCCGAACGATGAAGCATTAAGTTGTTTCCGATACTTAATGTGGAGAGAAACGGAAACTGAAATAAATCCATCTGATCAATGGATAAAAAGGCTAGTCGAATTGTATATTACAAATTAACATAAAATGATACAATAACGACCATAATCCTATTTCAATGAGGGGAACGAGTTAGACCGAGGAACAAAGTACTGAGCCACCCCGTAATTGGTAAGGGCGAGGTCCCCTTTGGCGTAGCAGCACACTATCTTTCTTTTCCTTTCCCATCTTTTTTTCGGGAGTTAAATATATGAGAGATAAAGTTAATTTAGATAAATTGAGTGAATTGCATGATAGGGTGAAAACACATATTTATCGTGAGAGCGGAAGATATAAAAAAGGATATGGTAAATTAATTGAAGCTTTTTTTGGTGAAGCAATAAAACAAATATCAAACTTTTGTCACCACAATGGATATAGGTATCCTTTTATAGGTCATATGTTAAATACTCTTTCTTATTATTTTTGTTATGATTTAGGAAACTTGAATGATATTGAAAGAGTTATCGATAATAATATAGGCCACCTACACAGATTCATAGAAACTGGAGATTTTTTATCATATGAAGATTATTATGATGGAAAAAATCCTTTAAATTTAACACGGTTTAGAATATATAGGTTAAATAAGAAAACAAAAAATTATGAGATATGCTATCCTAAAGAAGATGTGATAAAAATTATTGATGCATATGAAAACAAGCTTGAAAAAGAATTGAGTGGAAAAAAAGATGAAGAAAAACTAGAAACATACAATGAATTTTTGAAATTTTATAAGAGAAAATTGAAGGAATTTAAATGAATAAATTAAAGAAGGCAATGAAGGAATTAAAAAATTTTGAATATAATGACAACTGTGAATATAATGAAAGTACAATAGAAGTGATTAAAAATATTATAAATGAATTATATGATTGTGTGATTAAATGGTTGAAAACTGATATCCACCCAGAAGGAAGTTTCTTTAATGTTGATCATCAATTAAATTGGGCTTTAAGAGTAATAGAGAACAACGGATATGAAGAAGAAACACGCAAAAACGCATTCACACTTTTGAAAAAATTTATTGATATTTATATTCCAAAATTTATAGAAACGGGCATGCTTCTTGAATGTGAATGTTATTCTAATTCATCTCATCCAATCATTCCAAATTGGTATAAACTTGTTTTGAATAAAGATGAAGGCTATTATATGATTCCTTTTGATGAGAAAACTATTATCAAATTGATAGAATATTATAAAGAAAAAAATAAAGGAAAGGATAATTGGTATAAAGCTGAGATTGATTATTATGAAGATAGATTGAAAGAATTGAAAAGAAAAAAGAAGAGAACAGAATAAAACGGAGCATCAAAAGATGCAAAAAATAAAAGGGGTAAAAAATGAAACCATTTTACTAGATCTATAAAACAGAACATGGGTAGATATGGTCAAGACCTCCTCCTGAAATAAAGTTAGAATTTAATTT
>Ga0114918_10000065_pt1 | contig 82826 bp, 119 predicted proteins | sample LantaG_FD_87015 | JGI IMG/M metagenome (GOLD analysis project Ga0114918, IMG submission 87015) | Deep subsurface microbial communities from Baltic Sea to uncover new lineages of life (NeLLi) - Landsort_02402 metaG | ecosystem: Environmental > Aquatic > Marine > Oceanic > Sediment | place... | reverse complement strand
TGTTAACAACATCTTCCGCTTGTCTCTTTGCACATTCAGGCCAACCTTCAGGCCAGTCGCTTATAGACCAAGACCCTCGTTCTACATGACTCTCTGCATAATCATTGGTGAAGTACGTACTTCCTCCGGAAGACAAACAAGATGAAGGAAAAGTTATATTCTTACCATTTAATGAGAGCACAAGTGTGCCGAAACATAGACAAGGGTACTTGCCATCATAAGAAACGAAGTTGACTTCAAACTTTTGACATTTCATAACATTTCCTCCTTATTGTTTTCATAGAAAAAGATCAGTAACCTTAAAAAAAATTGTAAGAAAAACTACCTATTTTTTCTTAATTTTTCACTGAAGAAGTTTGGTAGCCCTAAGCAGAATCGAACTGCTGTCTCTGGCTTGAGAGGCCAGTATTCTAAACCCCTAAACTATAGGGCCACGCAATAACTATATAATGTCAAACATCTTAACCCACAGGTGTTTCACTGTCGCACTTGGTGCGAAGGGTTTGGCGGGGATGGAAGGATTCGAACCCTCAACCTTCTGATCCGAAGTCAGTAGCGCTGTCCAGTTGCGCCACATCCCCTCACTTACTGGTACTCCTGGCAGGACTCGAACCTGCATGTTACGGCTTAGAAGGCCGTTTGCCATCCAGTTGGCGCACAGGAGCACAATATTTGGTGCCGCCCCTCCGGATCGAACGGAGACCTCTGGAGCTTCAATCCAGCGTACAGACCAACTATACGAAAGCGGCACATATCTGGAAGCCGAGCAAGGATTTGAACCTTGAACGAAAGAGTCAGAGTCTTTCGTGTTGCCGATTACACCACTCGGCTTTACTTTTGGCGGAAGGCGAGGGATTCGAACCCCCACAGGTTTTACCCCGGCAGATTTCAAGTCTGCTGCCCTGCGCAATTAGGCGAGCCTTCCTTTGGCGGTGGTAGGGGGATTTGAACCCCCGAAAGTTTCCTGGCTGACAACCAGGCGTCCTAGACCTAACTAGACCATACCACCGTGGAGCGGTTAGTGAGGTTCGAACTCACGACCTTCTGCATGGCAAGCAGATGTTCTTCCAACTGAACTATAACCGCCTGGTGGGTGATGACAGGATTGAACTGCCGGCCCCCTCCGTGTAAAAGAGGTGCTCTCCCAGCTGAGCTAATCACCCTTGGTAGCGGGAGAGGGATTTGAACCCTCGACTTCAAGCTTATGAGGCTTGCACGCTGACCAGACTGCGTCATCCCGCAACGTTTCTTAAACTGTTATTACTACCGTACCTCCATTAAAAACTATTGTTATATATGTTAATACTTACTAGCTGGTCGGTGTGGGAGAAGTCGAATCTCCAATCCTCGCCTTAAAAGGGCGATGCCTTACCGTTTGGCTACACACCGACGTAATGTTTGGTAGTCCCAGTCGGAATCGAACCGACATTTGCAGATAGAAAGTCTGCCGTCCTAAGCCATTAGACGATGGGACCACGTAAAGTTTGGCTGAGCGAGTAGGATTTGAACCTACGTGAGGATTTCTCCTAAATGGTTAACAGCCATCCACCTTCGACCACTCGGTCATCGCTCAACGTAATATTTGGGGCCCTGGGTAGGACTCGAACCTACAGCCTTCGGATTACAAAACCGACTATCTAGCCAATTGATATACCAGGGCTTACTTTCTGGTGGATCCGGAGAGACTCGAACTCTCAACTTTCTGCTTGCAGGGCAGACACTCTCCCAATTAGAGTTACGGACCCATTTAACTTACTTCTATATTTATCTTCTCCTTAATCTTTTGGTGGACCAGAAAGGACTCGAACCTTCAACCATCCGGTTATGAGCCGGGAGCTCTACGCATTTGAGCTACTGGTCCTTGGAAGCCGAGGTCGGACTTGAACCGACGTAGAAAGATTTGCAGTCTTCCACCTGAGCCACACTCGGACACTCGGCTTCATTTGTTTGGCAGACCCGGAAGGACTCGAACCCTCATCAACTGTTTTGGAGACAGTAATGCTAGCCATTACACCACGGGTCTACATGTTACCAGACTACACCATACCCCTACTTGTTATATTTTTATACCCTCCTGAGTATAATTTTCTGGAGCGGGTAGCGAGGCTCGAACTCGCGACAGTCTGCTTGGAAGGCAGGAACTCTACCAACTGAGCTACACCCGCTGGGGTGACCGAGGGGACTTGAACCCCCAATGACCAGAACCACAATCTGGTGGCTTATCCATTTTGCCAACGGCCACGTTCTACCAAGTTTTACCTTGGCTTAATAGCGGTGGCGTTCTATTAGTCTTCACTTAGGTTAAGACGTCTTCCCCTAAGCCAGGGATCTAATCTACATACCACCCAATGTCTGGTGGAGAGAGAAGGACTCGAACCTCCAATGCTAGTTTTAGCGACAGGGTTACAGCCTGCTGTCTTGCCAATTAGACTATCTCTCCGTTAATAACAAAAAAGCTGAGGAGGTGTAGTTGCCTCCCCAGCTTTGGGTTTCTATCTTTATGTGTAAAAAGGCAACTACATATATAACTCCGAATGTTCCGCATCATTATTCCATTTTATATTAATGGAACAACCCTGTACGGTTCCTGATACTGTGCTAAAATAATTTCTCATTCGTGATAACATTTGTTTTAGTTTCCTTCTTAATATGAGTATAGACCCGAAAAACGTACTTGTCAACCTTTTTATTTTTTATTTTTAGTTAACCACTCGAGCAACTGCTCTGCATCATCCTTCGGTATCTTTACTACTTCGTCGAACTCACCTATACCAGAGACGTCTGTTCTTATCCTGACTGAAAGCTCGCCATCAGTATCAACGAATAAAAATGCTCCGGTATTTAAAGTCCTCATGTTAAGTAATACTCTCTTTATTATTATTTTCACTCTCTTCTAAATAAGCAGTAATACCTTCACGCATAAACGGTGCTTGTGTAACACCAGAGAACAGTAAGTGTTTAACTTCGGTTAACATATTTAAATTTCTTAAAAACTTTTTTGTTTGTGCTATTATGAACTGCTCGTTAAAGAAGAAATCAAGTACTAACTGTGGAATGACCTGATGACCTAATACATTAGCTCTTCTATTTAATTCTAACTCATTTATTCCGGGTTCCAGTTTTTGTAATACAGTACGAGTATCGTTTATGTTTTCTATCAATAACTTAGTTGAATTGTCAAGCATTGCTATATCTGTGTTCTTGTATAAGTTTTCAAATACGTCCCACGCTATTTGAGGCTGCATTTTAATCAACCTGCAAACATTAGGACAGAACATTAACGCATGCCAATGAATTACTAAGTTTAACTCTTCTGTTCTTTCGTACCATCTATATTGAAAACCTCTAGCCCATGCACTAACTAAAGGATTGCACAGCACATTACCTAAGGGACTCTGAGATAGTACCCTGGCATAAACAAATTGACATTGTTTTCTAATAGCCCTCTTCAGGGCTGTCCGAGTCATCGGTATGTAAGCTATCCGTGGATCTTGATATTTCGGCGACATTTTGTTTCTCCTTTAATACTTGTTGTATAATATTTTTAACATTTGGATCAATAATCTTTCTAAAAGCAAGAGCAGCCAGCACTATAGCATCAAGTCTTCTAAGTACAATTTTTAAGTTTACGGTGCTTGTGCAGAATTGCGTTGTGAATAGTTTCTCAAGAGCTTGATAGAATGATTCTGTGATAGTAAAGTCAGTACAATTTAGAAAGCCCATTCTGATAATCATTATGCTTTCATCGTTATACCATGAATAGTCTTTCCACGAGGAAGCTTGATGATATTGAAGTCTTATAAATTCATTTGAATGAACAGCTGCAACTGGGTCAAGTGGGTTGTTGGCAAAGTATTGCATCTGTATAGAAAATTCTGGAGCTTCTTTAGCTCTCTCATCTTTAGGATTATTTGTAAAGTAAGCAGCTCTTATCGAAAGATCAATATCTTTTATAGCAGCTTCGTCCTCCCAAGACCATTTAGCATAGTAAATATACCTTATCTTAGGAGCAGCGTCTAGTTTTGCGTTATCGTCATCCCAGTTAACAGCTTCATAATAACCTTGCCTATGTTCAGGATTTGGTCGATTTCTAGCAAATTCTATATCCTCAAGAGGAATAGGATATTTTTCTCTAAGCTTAGTTAGGATAGCCATCATCCTGTTGTCATCATCGGTGCAATCAAATGCCATTACGTATACTTCCTTTAAGCCATCTTAGTATATAATACTTCTCCTTCTTCAAAAAACTCTGAAAATTTAATTAACATGTCTATAGGATTTACATAAAGAATGTTCATAGTATGTTTATACTCCGTAGCTATGTTAATCGAATGCACAAATACTCTCCTCTGATCTTTTAATAAGATAGTAGAGGACTGTAAAAGAACAGTGCATTCCATGTTATGAAACATTAGCCCTTTCTTAGTTCCATCTAAACCAGCATTCATAGCGCCCGGTCTAAAAGTATCAGATTGTGCAAAATCGAGAGTATTGAAAGCCTTAGCAACTTCCTTCTCTCCTTCAGTCTTTAAAGTGAAGGATAGCCTTGTTTTAGGTATACAGAAAGTCATAACATTATCGGACGTATTCAATGCAACATTTAAGCCAAGTGTGAAACTCTTTTTAATCATCTTTGCTTCTCCTTCCATCTTATGAAGTTACTTTTACATTCAGGACACAATTCTTCACCATCAATAAATTCTGCAGAAAGTCTGCTGAATCTATAACCACAATCACTACACACATACATGTCAATCCTCCTCAGTATCGAATCTTTTCAAATCAAGCATCAACCCTTTAAGGTAAGCCAGGAATATATTCTTCGACAAAGAAGATTCAGAGTTAGGTAAAGTAATAGGTGTAGCATCTAGAAAGTTTCTAATCATAATCTTACGACCCTTTACATCATCACTCTTAATTGTTAGGATTTCTTTTATTACAGCTGATGCGTCATGTGCTGCTAATGCCCAGATTTCCATTTCTCCTAACCTCTGTGCTCCTTGATTCCTTTTTCCTTGCAAAGGCTGCCCTGTAAGTTGTGAATAAGGTCCTGTTGCTCTACTATGTATTTTTGACTCTGACGTATGCAATAACTTTAACATGTACATGTAACCACATGCTACTGGTTCAGTAGTTCGCTTTTTATAAGCAGGAATAAACAAATGCTGCTTTTCTTGTATATCTAGCCTTTTTAACATCTGTAGATAGTTGTCCTTAGTGATTGAGCAGAAAGGTGGCTGATAAACAGTTAGGCCCTTTAGAATAACGTCATTATACAAAGCGTCCTTCTCAGCTTTTGTCATTCCTTTTATCTTATCTTTTACTTGTTTTGAATACCATTGTTTTTCTGTATTGTCTATTAGCTCAATAAACTCTGTCATCAACTGTAATGCAGCTCCTGAGCTTTCGATTGACATCATCTCTGTAATCTTTTTACAAGCAGTAGTTAAGGTTAACTCAAATAACTGTCCAACATTCATTCGAGTAATGACACCCATAGGATTTAAGCAAACCTCGAATGGCTGATCATTCTCATCTCTAGGCATAGCTGACTCTGGAAGTATCAAAGATATAACACCTTTATTTCCTGCTCTGTTAGCAAGCTTATCACCTACATGTACTTTATGCTTCTTCCTTGAATAAACTTTAATCAGTACACCTTCAAAATGTTTGTTAGTATAAAACTTACCAATCTTGCTACTTCTTACAAGCTCCGTCTTATACTGTTCTGCTGTTAAAGGATCATCAATAAATCTTTTTACTACATTTAGCTGAGCCTGTTCTTCTGCAATCTGTTTTTTCATTATAGTATCTAAAACCTGCGCAAGATCATCATCAAGTACATGCACATCATTAATAAAAACCTCTACACGCATAATCTCAGATCCTTCAGGAATAGTTATGTCTCTTGTCTCTTTATCAAAATCAAATAAGACTTGGGTTTCTGGCTTAACAGAATACTTTCGAGCAACCAATCCATCGACTATTACATCACCTTGTGTGGGTAAATAGCCAGTGCTAAGCTTCTTTAATGTCTCGTGTGGTTCAAGATGAATGTCAGCAACATTGTATGACCAATGTGTTAATTTCTCAGAAGCAGCTTCTGAAATAACAATAGCATCTTCGTATGTATAACCTTCGTAGCAATAAAAACATGTTTTCATATTTTTACCAATGCAGGTTTTCTCATCCTTGATTGAAAACTTGTCGTAGGCAACTATCTGATTCTTGGTAACCTTATCTCCAACCTTCACAGAAGTTTTAAATTGTTTGAAAACTTTCTTTCTTGTAAATTCGTCTCTCGTATCAACTAAGAAATTCTTTTGTGTAAGATCTGACTTTACAATAATGAAGTCCTTATTTACAAAAAGGATTGAGCCATCAACAGGACTGCGACGTGTAAACGTACTCATTTTTGCAGTCATATGTTCTACACCTGTCTGTATCATAGGAATGTCTGCATTCTCTAGAATAAGTGATTGTTCACTTTGATTAGCTCCCATCTGTAACCTAACACCGTCATTCTTTTCTAAGAAAGGAATGGTTGCTACTGAAATAGAAACAACATCTTTTGTTTTCATTTCTTTATCAAGCACTACTTTTCCCGTCTCAAGATCAAGTTGCGCTGTAGCTGTTAAGTTTGTTACTACTCCGCAGTTAGGACCATCTGGAGTATCTATGGGGCATATCGCCCCATAGTAGGAAGGATGTAGATTTCTCATTGCTAAGGATACTTGATCTTTTTGTAAACCATCTATTCCGAAAACAGAACATTTATAAAAGTTAGCTACTTCCGCTATTGGGTTTGTTGATGAATCATATTGCACAAGAGGTTGGAGTTCTGCTTTCGGCAAAGAGTTCATTATTTCATCAGGTTTAATTTTGATGTGATGAACTCTTTGTGGGTACTTCATGCTAACTCTAACAATAGAGAATACTTTCTTAAATAAAGGTGTTAGCAAGTAGTCTTCTAAACGTAGTACACGTCTTGAAAGGTCCAAGAAATCAAACTCTTGCTCAGACTTATAATCTGTTATAGTCTTGATTAAGAAGTTTGCAAAGTTTCCATCATAATTTAACTGGTCTCTTGTAATCGGATCAAAGAAGGAATTTTCCAGACTCTCTAAAATCTCTTGTCCTTTCTTTTTGAAGTTCCTTTTATCAAAGAAGTAATAACCTAGCATCCCTACAAAGTATGAATCGGTTGCAAACTCTTCCAGCACATCTCTATACGTTTCGTTGCAAGCTGTCATAAAAATCATTTTACCAAGCGGGTCAAGTTGATCCATATTCTTAATTTCAATGCACTGAGAATTCTTTTTATCCTTGAAGATCATTTTATGTTCTTTTGAATCAACCGCAGGATCATATTTCTTCTTTCTTGCAACTACTCCAAACTGCTTACATGTTTTTCTAAAACCATTAACAGCAAATAGAATTGTTGATAGAGGGATCTTCTTCTTGAATATGTATGCCTTACACTTCTCTCCAAGCTTATCATACACAATCGATAGATCATTAAAAGCAGATCTTACAAAAATTAATCCAGGCCTTGACACTATGGAGGGGTCTACTAACTGAAACACTGGAGTGTTCTCATAACCATTGATCATAAACTTTCTGTTTAGCATTAGTGGCAAATGTAGTGAAAATATCTTCTCCATAACATTTTCTCTATCGGTTACCTGACAAGTAACCTTTGCTGTAAATGTATCAGTTTTGTATAGACGATAATACTTAAGACCTCTAGGTTTAAAGCTGAATTCAACATCTTTTACTTCAACATGACCTGTGTATTCCAGGTACTTAAAAATCTTAAAAATCTTATTCTTAAGCCTATCTTGATCGAACTCGAAAAATTCTAACAGGTCTGACTTCCTCTCAAAAGGATAGATTTGCATTTGGTTCATTTACGTATTCTCCTTTTTAAAACTCTAGCATAACAATTTTCTCTAGAATAGAAAGTGTTTTGTTAGGACTGAGTTTATGATCTTTAATACACTCCAAACTTCTTACGACTGCGCTCTTGAACCTTTCAAAAGCCATGCCCTGCATAATGGATGTATGCAGCGGCAATGATGATAATGTTTTAATCTCATCTGGTAATGTTGCTTGTGTAAATCTCAGAGGAATATTTTCTGAGTAAGCAAGTTGTGATAACAACACTTCCAAAAAGATTATATCAATTAATCCGTAATTCTTGAAAATAGTTAGCAAGTGGTTAAAGAGTCTATAAAAGCTTTGACCTTTATACTCTGCACATATTTTCTTATTATCAAGCAAGTATCTAAGCTGTCGTAAGTCACTAACAATATCTTGATTCTGTAAATCTATTTTCATTAGTGTCGTACCCTCAGTAAAGTGACCTATGTGGTATAAATCTATCTCAGGGATCTTTTCAAACACTATTGGGTTTTGCCCTGTGAACTTAATTGCATAATAATCTTCTTCTGCATCATCGTCTGAATCAACTAAGTACAGATCCCCGTCTTTTGAAGCTATGATTTTATTATCTTCTATTTCTAGGAATTTATGATTCAGTTTATCAAGTAATTCTCCAAGAGCTGATTCAGCTACACCACCCATATGAAATGTTCTTAAAGTCATCTGGGTAGCTCTTTCTCCCATTGCCTGTGCGGCAAGTATGCCTACTTGCTCTCCCCATGAAAAACCACCAATACACTTTTTACAGAAACCTCTGTCTCCTTGACAGTAGATAGGACTTCGTAGCTTTACCACTTTACCTAAATACTTTTCTGGTTTGGTAACTTCAACTATCTTTACACCTTCTTTAATATACCTACCTTTTAAGAAGTCTACTGTACCATCATCAACAACTAAATCAAAGAATCTGTCAGTTCCGCAATCTTCTAACTCTTTGTTGATAATGCAAGGAGACAAGGCAAAGATAAGCTTTCGTGTTAAATGACCAGAGGTGCCTGTATTAAGACTGCTATCGACAACACCTTTTCTTGAACCGTAACTGGACCTAAAAAATTCTTGTGGCGTAAGTCCATCTATCAAACAATTCGTTATAGGATCAGATTGGATATTTCCAACAACGTCTGTAACTAATCCTTTAAACAATGAAATCTGTGAAACCTGTTTCCAGCTTCCTCTTGCACCAGATTTAATCATATCAAAGACTGGATTCTCCTCCAACTCATTTTGCATAATATCACTCAAGTCAGCCATAGTTTTCATATCGCGAACATCCGTTATAGTTTCTTTTGCTTTAACAGCTTCACGAAGCATGAAATCTGTAACTGAAAAGGATGACCCAATTTGCGTGGTTGTAGTAAACCCTATTGTTTTTATATCTTCAAGAATGTCTTTTAAATAAGGTCTTAATCCCATTGCCTGTAAAACGTTATATAGTACTGTTTTAGTTACAGGTTCATTTACGAAAGGAATCTTCTCTCGCAGAATCTTATTAAATATAACTCTACCTATAGTCGTTACATTTCCTTTGTAGGTTACACATAGATTATGGTCAAGTGTCATCAATGTCTGTAACTTCTTAGCTGGGCTAAGTTCCGATACTGCTTTGTCGGGCCCCTTCTTTGTTAGTTTATATAAACCAAGAATGATATCATGACTTGGAAGGAAAGTAACAGTTCTAGACGAAGGAGATATAATTTGATTCTCAGCTAGCAAGGATGTTCTTGTTTCTTCCAATGCTGCTTCCGACAACGGCAAATATACAGCAATCTGATCTCCATCAAAGTCTGCATTAAACGGAGGACATACCAATACAGGAATTGCAATGGCTGATGTATCTTTTTTAACTTTCGGGAAGAAAGATATCATGCCTAATCTGTGTAACGTTGGCTGTCTATTTAAAATAACGCAACTCGTTGACAGTATTTCGTCAAGAATTACAACATACTCATCATCAGACAAAGTATCTAGTTTATCGAATGCTGTAATAAGAGGAAGCTGTTTGTTGTTTATCAGATATGATAATACGTGAAACTTATAAAGTTCTTTGCACATCTCTAATGGAAGTTCCACTGTATTTAAATCAAGCTTAGGGTTAGGTACAATAACTGCACGTGAACTAAAGTCTGCTCGTTTGCCTAGAAGGTTCTGTCTGATTAGCCCTTTCTTCTTGCTTAACTTTTCTTCTACCTTTTGAAAAAACTCATCTATAAATGTTTGTATCTCATAATACTCTACGAGTAATGTCTTTTCAAAAACAGATACACGCTTTGTTGCATCGTTCTTTCTTAACATACGTACATATATATTATTAAGATCGTCGACTACTATAATGTTATCGACCTTCAACATATTTCTAGTACCTACAGGAAGGACCGGAATGTGTAAAGGAAACATTTCGTCCTTAAACTGCATTGCAAACTTCTTGAAGTTCTTATCACTAATGTTCAGTTTAAAAAGATTCTTATATAAGAAATCTCCTCCAGTACCACTAGCGGGATCTGACTCATCTGCTTCCTCTAGCTGTTTGTTCGCTACCTTGTAAAACTTCTTTCCATATATAATACCTTTAACTTTCTGTTGTCCGAACTCTTTCGACAAAAAGGATACAATATAAGGGTGTGTTACGCGATATGCGAGTGTGATTCTTCCGAAGTTAACAAATCTTGCTAAGCTGCTTGTTATCTTAACATGACATAAAGGGCAAATTTTACCCTCATGTAGTTTGCCAATGTATAACTTACACTGACATTGATAATCATTAACAGGCCCGAAAATCTGTTCAGAATACAATCCTTCAGGATGAAAGAGAGTTTTCTTACTGTAAGGTTTCGTCGCGGTAACCTCTGGTAGTGAAACCAGATCTTTTTGCGGCAGTAAAGTTACATACATGTAAAGTGCCTCCTACTTAACTAAGTAATATTAATAACTTATTTTATCAACTTCAAAAATCGTCTAGCGATATCATCCTCCTTTGTGATAAACGCATGAGGAAGATAAAAGTAATCAAGCAAACCTCTAAACTCTGCTGGCTGCATAATCTTATTAGGTGTTGCTGAAAAGTATTGTATAGTTTCCTTAACATCCAGTGTGAGGAATTGTGGTACCGTCACAGCGAAGTTTGTAAACTTTCGTTTTTGTGAGTAGGCATAAGGCACTCTCGAGGGCGTAACTCTAAAGCTTGAAACAATATCTAAGTAAGAAAATTGTTTAAAGAACTCTGAGTCTTTAAGTTGCTGGTAAGAAATTCCGCTAATAGCGAAAAGGCTACGTACGTGATAACCGCCACCAGAGCATTGTACAATAAACAAATTATCTAAGTCATGCTGTCTAAGCATACCTGCTAATTGTTTAATAGCCGAAACGGCTGTAAGGCTATCAAAGTCTAAGTCGATTTGGTAGAAGGTTTTGTTACCTTGTATAAACTCTGTTGATAATAAGAGCTCATACGAACCTGAATATAGCAGGTTAAAGTTCTTCTTAAACACCGAATCGTTAAACTGTTGATATGTCCTTCTTACTGGTGACATGGTTGGTGTATATTTGTATTGTAAAGATACATCAGGTCTCGATGGAGTTTTGTACTCATCCTGGATAAACGCAGGAGGAGCAAGCTCTTTGGAAACCTGTGTAGGCTTTTCTACTTCTTCTTTCTTTTTAGGAGCAGCAAAAGAAAAGAACCAATTAGCATCTGAATCCTTTTGTTTCTTCAAAATGTAGTTCCCTTTTATATGCTTTCCGAAAAGCTCGAATGCATACACAGTTTCTTCTGCACGTGTTATAGTTATGTTACCTGTGTCATAAATCTCTACTTGACCCATTCCATAACCAAAGGGAATAGTTCCGCTAAATGTTCCATAACTGAGTGGATGGTCTTCTGTCTCAATAGCTAGAGCATTTCGTCTGCTCCACGAAGGTAATGTCTTAGGGACAGCCCACGATTTTAAAACACCTTCGTAAGGTAATCTGAAATCGTAATGAGTTCGTAGATTGTCCGTTCCTCTAAAAAGAATAAGTGCTGCTCCCTTACGGGAGGCAGTAAGCTTTCTTCTGCTTTTTTCTTCAATAATTGTTGGTAAGCGTAGATTACTTTCTCCATAATAAAATAATAAAAGTTTATCAATACCATTTACTGCACGTAAAGGCGGTATAATTTTCTGAATTAAATGCAATGATGAATCTGCTCTATCGTGCATTGTATCAAATTCGACACCTTTGGTAACGGGGATAAGCAGAGCATTGCTTTGATTTAGTTCTTCAGTGATTGGTTTGATGCCTTTATGAGTATAAAGTTTGTTATCAAAGATAAAGGCAAATGAATCCTCTTTTGATTTATGAGGATAACAGACAATAAATCCTACATTTTTCTTATTGATAAAAGTAGTATGTTGCTGTATAACAAAAGAACTCGTCGGTCCCTGAGTAGCTGTAGGCTCAATCGTTTTCTTTCGCTTAGATAAGTAATCTTCAAGTCTTGCCATTTACGTATAGTTCCTCTTTAAAGTTAAAGCCTTCTTTTTCTCCAAGATTGTTTTGTCACACGTGTGTACTCGTCAGACATCGCTTCTATGTGAGGCGTTGTCGGAAATCCTTCTAATTTCCATAAGTAACTATAACGTGGAGTATAGATAGCTGTCTTTAATATGTTTAAATAAGTACCCATATTCTCCGCCCAGCTAATTACACATTCCTCGTCTTTAGTTATATACGGAATAAGACGCTCCCGTTCTTCTTCACTTAAAATGTCGTGAAAATTAACAGCCCAATAATATGCAAACATAGGCATATTCTTAGTCATGTTCAAACCTTCTGCAAATTCAAGCTGTTTTAAAAATTTTATATGGTCTCCATGCAGAACACAACCACTTTGAGAAATAACATTCATTTCAGCTAACCATAACTCGTCCCATACACCGTATAGAAAACATTGGTATGGGTCTGGACAAGCTTGGATGCTATTCTTACTAGGACAGAACGGATCTATTAATTTGTGTTCATCTCCGAACACAAGATTACCTTTAGACGTTTTGTTAAGTAATGTTCCTTTGTATACTAGCACGTATTGGTTACTCCCCTACATGTGATGTAAAAGTCTTTAGCGTGAAGCCACCCTTTCTATCATTCTTTATAACAAGGGATGCTTCTGCTAAATCTATTTGTAATTCATCTTCATTATCTAAAAATGTTAAGTCTACTACGTCTTTAAAATTTACTGGTTGTATATCTCTTAACAAGAAAGAGAACTTTAGTAAATAGTATACGTCGTTCTTATTAATACTTCTTGCAGAGAAAGATCCAACAATAACATTTTCAAACCATTTAATAGCATACTTCTGCGAGAACAAGTAAATGTCTTTATATTTAAACACGGGAGTCTCTTCTCTTACGTGGAATTTTCGTAGCTCATATAGCATTAAGTGTCTTCCACAAAATACTTTAGTACCACCACTGCGTTCCTGCATCTTTTTGCAATACTGACAATTCCTAGAGTCAATACCCATTGCTGGCGTGACTGATGGTTCTTGCTTGAAATGATCGCAGTTAAGAATCACCTTCGTAATATGCCAAATCCCGGCCTCTTCAAGGCCGGGATCCTTAGTTAATAGTATTTCGTTTAGTAGCTTCATGTATATGTACTCCTTGAGCGTAATTACAGTTCTATTAATTGTTGTGTTTTCTAGTAAAGGTTCAAAAGTTAATCACCTTTTCAAACAATTTTTCAGCCCTCGGATCGTGACTCACGAGAAACAATTGACTAAAACCATAACGCGTGATAAAGTCCTGATGAGATAATATAAAGCTTTCACGAGTCTCGTTATCTATTGCACCTTCTCCTTCGTCACAGCAAAGGTAGTCTAAGTAAGAATAATTGTCTCGTGCAATACGTGCAAAAGCTAGTCTCAGGAATTTATCTATCCAAACACTTTCACCATCTGATAGCATAGGGAATGGAATCTCTTTTCCATTTCGTATAACTACAGCATCTAATGTTTGTCTAGCATCTGGTTTCAGAAACATTCTAACGGAGAATTCAGGTTGGTATTGTGCGAGTAACTCATTAGTGTAATCATTAATCGATTCTAGTACACTCACCAATACTAAGGCTGGAAGTTCGTTTACAGAGAAAACCTTACTAAGAGTCAATCTATTATCTTGCACCTTAGTAAGACATTCTAAGGATTCGTCAAGACCCGATTTAGTCTCCTGTAGATTAGCAAGCTGTGCCGCAAGTTTTTTCTTGTGCTCACAATCACTAATCTTTTGAATCAAATCGTTGCTCGTTCTCTGATAAACAATTAAGTCCGTTGAAGAAAAATAACATGCTTCTAACTCTTCAGCAGCTGTTTTCAACTTCGCCTGATAATCCTCTAACTGCTGCTGCAGTTCAGGTAATTTATCAAGACTTCCTTCTAATTGCATAACCTCCCGTTTTAACTTTCTAAGCTCTGGAATCTGTTTATCCAGGCCTGTCTTCTGAAGAGTTAATGTTTGCTTCTCCTCTTTATACTTTACAATAACACCAGCTTTTTCAGTTGCTAAGGCACTCATTTGCCTGCTAAGTGTTGCTTGCTGGGTTCGTAAGTCTTCCAAGGAGTCTAAGTCAGGGATTAGTGGACATGTTTTCTGTAAATCTTTAGTACAAGGGACATCCTTATACTTCTGTGCAGTTTCAACTTTCTGATTTACTTGCATCATTTGTTTGTCAATAACTCTTACTTTCTTTTCTACCTCATTCAGTTCTGCATACTCTTGCTCTCTAAGCGAGTTTAAGCTTGTGTTTACTTCATCAAGCAATTCCTCAGCAGCTTCAAGTTTTTCAGCCTTAGCTTTAATAGTATCAAACCTAGGTAGAGCTCTTTCTAGTTGTGTAATATCAGAAGTTAATCTACTGGCATGTGATTGTAACAATGTCTGTGTGGACAGGAGACTATTATAAATTGTCCTATCTTCTTCCATCTCCTCTATCAACACATTTACCTGTTTTTGTTTTTTCTTCAATTTACCAAACGAGTCTTCCAACTGCTCTAAACTTTCCGAAATCTCTATAGTCTCGTAAGTGTGAGTGAGACCCGAGAGCTGCCCCTGAAGTTGTATAATCTCTTTTGAGACTGTGTCTAGTTTAATCTTTAATACAGCACGTATGTTTTCAAAGATTTCATCATCAGCTAACTTCAGCAGCTTTTGTTTGAGCACAGAATTTTGAACCTGGCTCAAGTTAGTGTCCTTTGAGTGTATCTGAATAAACGGATACGCTCCGGGTCGAAACAGTTTGTCGATCTCTTTCCTAAAAACGGTAACGCTTGTTGTTAGTATGTGTTTCTTACCATTCCTACTAATAAAGAACTCATCAGATCCTTTTCTCTTTCTAATCCTCGTAAGGATATCTTCAGTGTCCCTTGTGACGACTATCTCCTTGCAACCTCCGTCTTTCAATACGTCACGAATGCTAATACCTCTTGATATAAAGGAATCGCCTGGATGAAGGGAATCTAACACAGTAGTTTTTCCCTTACCATTTTTGCCTTTAAAAAGGTAGCAACCTTCGCCGAATTCAAATTCGAATGTCCTAGGAAGTATTGTAAGTCCTTTAAGTAGAAATCGTTTAACCACACATCCTCCAGATTAAGTCTACGCTGTAGCTGCGGTAGTTCTCAGATCATAAACTTCGTCAGCAACTACTGCCCATTCAGCCAGACTGCGGCAAAGGTCTTCCACGGAAGAAAGAAACTCACTCGCGGTCTTCGTAAACTCAGCTATCTGAGGAAGAATGGTCTTTCTGAGATAATCTACACATGTCTCCATTTTCTCTATTGCCGATAGAGTTGCTTTCTCCAACACCTCTTTACCTTTTGTTTTCACATAGGTAGAAGCTGCTTTCATGAAGTCAGCGATAGCAATAAAGAAGACATTAGCCTTCTTCAACAGTTTAAAGAAGTTTATGGCAGCAATCATAACCTTTTCTGCTACCTCTGCAACTTTCTTTAAAAGTAGTGTAGTGCGTTCTGTCTTGCAGGAGCGTGTGTAAGTTTTAACCTTGATCACCAAGGTTTTGATAAAGTTCAACATAGTTTGTTCCTCCTTTAAGGTTCAAACGTTAATAACGAACATTCTGTCATTACATAGTGTTTTTGCGGAAGGATAATTTTCTCACAGTAAGGAGCCCGTGCCCCTCAATCTAAGCTGCCGCTTCAATTTCAGCTTCGATTGATTCTGGTTTGTCTGCCTCCTTTGTTGTTCTCGGGCTACGTGAGAATTTAGGAAAGAGATCATCGACTTGTTCCTTTCCGTAAAAGAACTCTATCACGCTCAACTTCACTGTCTTTACCTTATCGTAAAAGCAATCGTCAGACATTCCTATAAACTTTTGTCTCTTTATGCTAGCAAAGGAATGACCCTCGATGCGTAGTTTTAATATCTCAGATTCAGTCTGTCCCATCATAGAACAAAGTTCAGCTTCATAAATTCGTGCTTGCTGCGCAACAAAGCCAGGAGCGTCCAACTTATGAAGTATCCTATTATTTTCAGGATACTCTTCGCTGTATTCATATGAGGCAAAATCGTAACACTGCTCGCTATACTGAACTTTTAGAAATTCTCTAGCGAAGTCAGACATCAAGAATTTAAGTTCTTGATTTACTATACCGACTGGTAAATCATAATTAGGATAACGTGGTGACACTCGATCAACCAGTTGTACTATTACACAGCATAGGTATTGATAAATGTCATCTCTATCTACATGTCGAAACTTGGACCAAAAATTGTAGCTGATCTTTTTTAGTTTTTTGTCGAAAGCCTTGATGAGATTCTCACAAATAGTTTTTTGAGCTGCACAAAGCATTTTGTTTTACCCTCCTAGGTAGCCGAACAACGAGATATATTAATCTCCTTAATCGAAAAACGAATCCTCAACAAAAAAATGTAGTTCTCCTGCAAAAGTGTTAAAGTGAATCTTTTGCGATTTCCGCAGCCTCATTGTTGACTTCGTTTACTAACATACGTAAACCTTCACGTCTAACAGTTGCAGCGTCGTCGCCCTCTTCCATTACAATAACTTGTGATTTGTCGATTCGAAAGGTCTGGTAGTTTCTTGAAACCCCTCTTCCGAAACTAATAGTGATTTCCCGCACGTGAGCCATAATTAAGTATACCTCCTTACAAGTGATACAAGTATATTGTATATAATACTCAAATGTCAACCTTTTTTTAGCTTTTTTTAAATTATTTTTTGAAACTCTGAAAAGCTTAAAGAAAGTAAACTATCTTTGAGAAAAAGTACAACGGTCTCAAGGCCCTTACCAAAGGCATATACAGCGTATACATCAATAGAAGGCATTAGAGCGTTGGCTACTTTAACACTACATCCAATAAGTTCTTTCCTATGATCAAACTTAACGAAAAGCAAGGGTTCTCGGTTGAGTCCCCTTGCCTGTTCTACTGCTTGTTGCCATAATTTCTCAAACTCTTTTGTATGCCCGAGTTGCATTTTAACAGGCTTTGTTCTTTTACATTCGAATGTAAAATGTCTGAGAAACCAAATAGCCTCATCAAAGCCTTCATCATCAGGATCTGCTATTACAGCTATATCGCCTGCCTGGCTCTTTGCACTTTTAGTAGTAGTCCAATGCCCTCCTGATGTTGTAGACCTCCAAAATAAAAGAGGTTTATCTTTACCATGAATCCATTTTGTTAGATCACGACAAACATCTCTCTCGTATTGGTTACCTTTTTCCTTTCCTCCGCCTGGCCTCATTCTTTGTCTGCTTCAGTGTTAGAGGATGTAGTATCAACACTATCATCGTCGTCTTCTGTTTTAGTTGTGGGTCTAACCGTAGCTGCGGCTTTAAACTCCGGAGACTGGACATAAGCTTCCATCTTCTTTACGACATCTTCTGGATTGGTTGCAATCATTTCTTCGATAACTTTTCTATACATAGGCTTTTCATATCCAGGCAGGTTATATGTATTGGCTGAAGCTTTAGTAATTACATTTTCGTCTAAGGCCAATTGCCACAGTCCTGCAGTTCTATCAACACCTTTATCCCAATAGATGTCTAACTCACATCTTCTAAAAGGAATAGTTACTTTGCTCTTCTTGCCGTAAGCTGCAGTAGTAACCCCTATGCACTTCTTACCATTAGCATCAAAGATTTTTCTTCTGTAAGTAAGCTCAAGCCTTGTAGTAGCTTGGAATTTGAATCCACCGCCTCCGGGGCTTGTAGCAGAGTCACCATACATACTCATAGTTGCAATAGTATGATTACTTGCTAAGTAACAAATCTTCTGATCCTTAATGTATTTACCTACAAGACGCATGAACTTTTTAATAACCTTTGCTTTGCTCATATCCTGTTTCGCAAGCTCTGTAGTTGCTTCATGCTCGGTTGTAAGATTTGCTATAGAGTCGAGGCATATAAGTACAGGTACATCTTTCTCCTGCTTGCGAATTAAATTTACAATATCAATCAATGAAGCATAATGACCTTTAACAACTTCTTTTGTTTTAGGGTCTTTGAAGTCTTCGAGCATGATTGAATTCAGAATAATGATGTCTTCTGTATTTGCTCCTAACATTCTAGCAAAATGCATATTGTAAGAACTTTCGATATCATCAATTACAGCTACTCCGCCCTTTTGTTGAACATCAACAACAGCGTGGGTAATCAATAATGTTTTCCCTGTGGAGGGGTCACCGTAAACTTCGATGACCCTCCCACCAGGATAGCCGCGTACGAACGAACCGGATAATACGTAGTTAAGTGCGTAGTTTCCGGAGTCTACGAAAAAAGGAACTTCTATTTTATCTTCTTCTTGTATCTGCGTAACTTTTTTCTTTATGGAAGCAACTAAACTGCTCATCTTTTTTGCCATATATTCTCCTTGAACTTATATAATGAAAATGTTTGTCAATCTTCTACGTCAAGGAAGGCTGCGCGACATGCACCTTTAATATCGGTTGCACATGCTTTACATTTTTCATCTTTTGGAGAATATTCATTACCAAAACATTCAGGCTTTCCACCAGTGGTTGCTTTTGGCTTTGCTGCTACTTCTACTTCTAATTCTGCTGCAACTTCAGCTACGTCATCATCAGTTACTTCATGGACGTTAGTATCATCGTCGTCATCATCATCAAAATTAGTAGATGTGTTCTGTATAGGAGCTACAGCTTTCTGCAAAGGAAGTGTTGGATCAAGAAGCGTGTTTATTTCATCATACTCTTTAGCAGTAGGAAGCTTCTTCATCAACGCTGCAATGTCCTGTTTCCAAGTAGTAGGCAAATTGTCTTTTGCATTAGTTGCAGCTGGTTTTGGTTTTACTTCATAAGAAGCCCACTGGTTACCACCACTTGGAGGATTCTTGCAGATAACAATATTTCTGCCTGTCTTAATGTCAAATAAGTCACCCCAGTCAGGATCAAGAACAAACTTCATAATCTCTTTATAAATGAATGGTCCTGTTTCCATAACCTGGACGCCTGCTTCGATGTTATCAAGATCAATGATGTTAAAATGAAATCTTTTTGATCTGGATAATGACTTAGCAAGTTCTTTATCTTCCTCTGAATTCGACTTATACAGTCCCCTTACCTTTTCACATATCGGGCATTTTTTTCCAATATGCGCAGATGTAGGACATACAAGTACTGGAGCTGAATCGCTTATTTTGTAATGCTGATAAAACATAAAAGCGAAATCAGAATCCTCTTCTTCACTAAAGTACGCTAGTGACCTTGGCAAAATACGGATGTTATTTTCGCCATCATCTGGAGTCCAAAATCCCTTGTTTTGGCCTTTCCAATTTTTTCTTAGGTTATCAATGTTTAAACCCATGTGTGCCGATCCTCCTGTTAAGTTGACTTGTCCTGTTTTAAAATTTACTCACCTTACTGATGTTTTGAAGAACTTTTTATTCCTCGTTTGCTCCACCTACCTGCTCAGCATAAGTATTAAGATCCATTTCACGTTTACAAAAACCTGAAATTTGAACCAAGCAGTCGCGTTTATGATCCAGGGCAACTTTAATGCCTACTAACATATTGTAGGACATTTCAGCTTCTCTTAAACGCTTAAGTTGTAGCACATACGAGGGATCTTGGAGTTGCCTTGATTTGATGGAAGCTTCCGTAGCCTTAGCTCCTTCATCTTCTAGTTCTTGCCGCTTAGATTCATACAACTCTGCCTCTAAAAGCTTTAGAGAGTCTTTTTCACTATTGAGTTGTTTTTGGTAAGTAGCAAGCAAGGCACCGAACCAAGCAACATTCCCAGGATGCTTTGATAAAACATCCCTGATATTGTCTTCATCGATATCCATCAGCTCATTCAAGTCTACAGAAATCTCTTGAGTCTTTCCACTGATTGAAAGTGTAAAACTGATGGGAAGATTTTCTTTAACGACACTCATTAACATGCCTCCTATTCACTGTTTTTACATATATGTAAAAACGCGAGAACGACAACTTTTAACTCGGTTTTTTACAGATAGTCTGCGGTATTTATTTTCTCGAGATTACCCCATCTATCACCCTTCTCAAAGTCCATAACCATTGGCACTCTGAGGAAGTTAAATTTGTCTTGGAGACCTGCAACAGTATTCATAAGAAAGAAAATGATTCCATCGACTTCTTTTTCGTGTGCTGAAAAGATAATAGAGTCATGCACAGTAAGAACAATCTTGCTTTGCATGTTCTTCTTTTCAAGAAATTTTTGAGCTTGAATCATAGTGTAAACAGTTAAGTCAGACGCAGTTCCCTGCACAGGAGAATTGATAGCTTGCCTAAGAGCAGCATTCCTTTTTCCCTGCTCTTTAGACCATACTTGTGGTAACCTCCTTTTCCTACCCAGAGGGGATAGAATAAATCCATTCTTAGTTGCGAATGCTTTAGCTTTTTCATGCCAAGGAAGCAATGAACAATACTTAGCAAAGAACTTAGTCCTTGCTAGTTTTGCATCCTTATCTGAAAATTCAACTTTATACTGAAACTTTGCGTAGCTTTTAAAACCTTCCCACTCCATTCCATAAATGAAACCAAAGTTAACAGCTTTGGCGCCTTGTCTCATTTCTTTTGTAACCTCTTCCAGAGATACTCCGGCTACCGTCGCACCTGTAGTATTATGAATATCACCACCAGGTGTATTATAAACTCTTATCATTTCTGCATCGTTAGCAATAGATGCTGCTATCCTTAATTCTGCTTGAGAGAAATCTCCTTGGAGTAAACAATATTTGTTTAAGCCGTGTTGCTCAAAATAAGAATCAATCATCTCTGCTATAATAAGATTCTTAATTGATTTATCTCGAGGTATATTCTGCAGGTTGGGGTTAGCACTTGCAAGCCTTCCAGTAACAGTACCTGTGAGCTTGTAAGAAGAATTTATTCGACGGTCCATCCCGATTAGCTTTGGAAGAGCTTTTACATAAGTAGTCAGCTGTTTTTTATACTTCCTTCTATCGAGTAAAGGGTCAGCTATTGTTAAACCTCTTTCACTAAAGACAATTAAATCATTCTTTCCTAGAGCGGGCTGACCTCCTTTTGTTTTTGATACAGGAATAACCTTCAGATTATTAAACAGAAAGTCGCTTAACTGTTTAGTAGAATCCAAATTTATAAACTTTAGATTCCTGTGTGCTGCATATAGTTGATCTTCTATTACTTGTATCTTTGCTAATATGTCTCTTTCTAACGTCTGAGCATAGTCTACGTCAAAGCTTACGCCATTCTTTTCTATAGTGGCCAGGACATGGACGGCAGGTAATAAAATCTCCTTGTACACATAGTTTAAGCCGGTATCTCCTTTTACATTAGGATAAAAGGTTTCGTGAAGTTGCATAGTTAAATCAGCGTCTTCAGCACAGTAACCAATTAATTCAGTTATATCAACATTCTTAAAATCCGTAACAACATTTCTATAACCCTTTGTGTAAATAGCTGCTAAAGGTTTCAAGCCTACTTCCCTATTCTCATCTAAGAGGAAAGCCTCTAACATAGTGTCTCGATAGTTAACAACCTTACAATCTCTTTTTAAAAAGTTCAAGTATTCAAATTTAGCATTATGAAAAATCTTAATGGTCTTCTCATCTTCAAGTATCTCTTTTAATAAAGCCCAAACTGCCTTTCTATACTCAAGGGAAATCGTCTTTTTACATTCAAAGTAAAAACCATACACGTGATCTTTTTGTGTACAAATTGTAAAACACTTAATCGGTAACGCATCAACTAATCTCTCATCGGGTATAGGAGGCGTTTCAATGTCAATAGCTACTTTCCTTGCAGCAAGTAAGTCAGCCTTGCATGCTTCCAGTGACGCTATATTATCTACAAAGTGGTAACTTCTGCCTGAAAATAATTTGTTATCAAGATACTCTTTAACCTTCAGCATATCATTTGCAAGCTCTGTTTCTTTATTAGGATTGTATAGCGCATGAGAGGGATGCATTGAAACAAAAAATACTTTTCCGCCTTCCTTTAAGAAATGACCTCTACTCTTTGCATAGCTCCCTTTTGGAAAAAAATAGTCAAAAGGAGATTTGCCTAAAAGAATTACTACTTTTAACTTACCAAAACTAGATACTTCTGCATCAATGAAAGTTGACCCACACTTCATAAACTCTTTCTTTGTAGGAGTTCTAGTAGCACCTTTCTCATCATAGGGTCTACATTTAACAATATTTGTTACCGACATAGTGGAGATATCAAACCCTGCATCTTCTAAAGACTTTTTTAATAATTTACCAGCAGTACCTACAAAAGGAACACGCTGTGCTACCTCAGTCTTTCCTGGAGCTTCTCCTATAAGTAAAACTTCGCAGTCTTGGTTAACATGTGGTGGAACGAAAATTGAATTTGCAATAGGACAATCTACACAACTTGCGCTTTTTTTAAACTTAAGAGTATTTTCAACTAAGTCAGAAAACTTCATAGGTTACTTTTGCCTCCTTACGAAACGCCCGCTTCCTCGAACAACAATCTTAACTCTGCTTCTAATTCATCGGTAACCGTTAACTTCATTTTGTCCCGCATATAAGCTAATGTCTTATCAGCTAAAGGCATTCCTTCAATACCTGCAAGTCGTTGAAGTTCCGTATCCTCGGTTACAGATTTTTTATCTACCCTTACTTCGATTTTAATATTCGACGGAATTTCTAATTGTTGTTGTCGAGGCTTAGTTAAAATAACTCTGACAGGATCTTCTTTATTACATGTTTCAAGAAAATCTTTTACACCATCTTCGTTATCAAACTCATACGTTTCATAAGGAGGCGAGTCTACTTGTATAAAATCATGCGTCTTATCAGCAAGATTGTGATAGTAAAACCCTTTCGGATGTTCTTCTCCAAAAGCAAAACGACCTAAGGACCCTGAGTAATAACACGTAGTATTTTTTAATTGCTGTGCAATATGAATATGTCCGCAACAGCCCAGTTTAAATTTCTTAAATAAAGCTTTCTTTAAGAACACCTTTGAAACACTTTCAATAGTTAAACCCATAGGAAGTACAGATGATTCAATACTTCCATGAAATACTACATAAGGTAACTGAGTCTGTGATAAAAGCTGTATAGATTGTTTTGAATTGGATATGTTAGGTTCAGGTACACAACAAAAGTCCTTCCACTCTACTGGTGCAGTAAAGATACGGATTTTTGTATTTTTTTTAAATACTGTTTTTAATGTATTTAAGTTGTCTCTGTCATGACTAGGAGTTCCTCTTACTATAAGTATGTCTGTATCAACGATTTCATATAACTTAGTAATAAAATCTAATACACCTGAGCTGGCAGCATCATCGAAGAAAACCGAGGAGTCGAATAAGTCCCCTGCTATTACACAGACATCAGGTTTAGTTAATGCCTGTAACTTTGTAAAAAAATCGTCGATGGTGCGTTCTGCAAGTTTACTATAGTGAATATCTGCCAGGTGTAAAATCTTCATCAAGCCCCTTTCATCTCCTTTACATACATTAAACATTCGGTGGTTGCGACGTGATCCCAGTTAGTATCGTAAATGTGTTCTGTTTGGATAATAACTGACTCCCCTTTGAGTAGTCTAGCCGTATAGTAACTAAATACTGTAGTAAGCGATTTTTTAACTGAAGTTTTATGTTTCAAAAGAAAAAGAATTAAGTCAACAAACGAAATACTGTTCATGAGCAATGTGCTCCTTATAGATTACCTTATCAATAATACGTGAACTCTTCTCATTGTTCAATTATTTTTGTTCTTTTAACTCAGGAGGGGATTGATTTTTCATCTTGCTTTCTCTCCTCAAAGACTAAACGTCTTGAAAGTTTTTTCATTGTAACAGCTTGTTGCTGTATGTTGTCAAGCTTTATCTGCCAGTATTGATTTACAAGAGCACATATTTCTTTGCAAACTTTGAGTGCTTCTTCTTCATCAGCGAACCCACAAAAGGAATAGTATACTTTCGTGTTGTGCTCATACTTATTGTCAGCAATTTCAATATACGATTGATTAGGGTCGTCCTCATCCTCAAACACAGCTATATATAAACCATTTTCAGCAACAAAAGGAATGTTAACATATAGGTTGTCCGGTCCTTCAGATGATATAACATGATACATTGCTACAAAATTAGTCATTGTGCCTCCTCTGCTGTAACCTCTCGAAAGAATGTAATAGCAAAATCATAATAATCAAACGCATGGTGGTTAGATGCTCTTAATTCAAATGCATTTTTACGGATGGCTTGCTCGTGCCCCTTATCTGTGATGTATGCACCTTCAGGATAATATTTCCTACGATCGTTGATGTTTCCTATTGCACATGGCATGCATAAAAACTCATTGCAAATTTTTGAAATATTTTTATACTCCAGTGTTTTTACTACTTGGTAATACTTCATTATTGCCTCCTCACATTGTCGCAAGTAATCTTCCAATATCAGTATAGTCGTCACCTGCATCTATAAGTATCTTTCTTGCCTCAGCTTCATTTTCAGCTAATGTACAAAGAGGACAATCCATAAAACCATTAATGATAACCTCTTCCTCAAAACTGACGTCACCGTCATCATTAACAATCCTATTAAACATTAATTTATATCTAGCAATCACACATTCGAATACATAAAGAGTATAGTGTTTGTCGTCTACTTCTTGCATACGTTCCTCCTTTCTTTCTCATGAACTATTGATTGCCAGGCCTTTCGTGCTTCTGCGTCCTTTAATGAAAATACAGTACGCACAAATAGTGTTGGCGCTAAATCATACATGATACTAAGAAGTTGCTGTTTACCCACATTATTACTAGTGAATCGTTGACTATAATAATTAAGGTTTATGATTCTTTCAAAAAATCTTTTTATATGCCGCTTAGTTAATGATGCTTTAAGCGCTGCTACTTGGTCATCGGACAAACGATTACCATCCAACGCATTATTAAAACCATTGCAAAAAATTTGACTGTGAGGATCGATGATCCAATCTATATCTTGATAAGCGTTATGTTTGTAATATTGTCTCTTTACCTCATAATGCGTATCATGTTTCATATCTAAATGATATCCCATATGATGATACTTATAATACCCACGGCGAATACTAGTCGCTCTATCTTTTTTCATCTCCTCTGGATACATTGCTAACTCATACCCTATTCTCCTAACATCTACACAATGATCCTCAAACATCAATTTAATATTTTGTGCATTTGCATAATAGCAAAGTCTTACGCTTATGTCTAAATTCTTTAAATACTTTTGCTCATCCTCTTTAGTACAATCACATGTAATAGCATCAAACATATTTATAAATATGGTAGAGTACTGCCAGTTACGTGAAACTAGGCAATTAGATCTTACCGTAACCTTCGTAAGGTTTCTTGCTGCTTTTAGTGCTAGTAAGCCAGATGTCATTATGCGTAAAGTGGCGCCATTTATGACAGTATAATCTATTTTCTCTATAAATGTTTTCAAAAACTTTGCGTTTTCTTCAGTGGTCATTTAACCTCCTTATACATTCTCAAATACCTCAACATTTAATATATCGATAATATCATGACCATTGTCATCAACCCACGATTGCCATTTACCTTGCTCATTTAATAATTCTAAATCAATGTTGGCTCTAACTACAGAAGCCGTTCCATAATCTTTTCCGACTAATGTTAATACTCTAGCAATACCTTCATCCAGTGTAACAACTTTTTCATACTTCAAAGTTTTGGTTATCTTAAGAATATGTTTGACTCTATATTTCGGTTTCTTCAATCACTTCCTCCGTCTCTTCTAAATCTGCGACAGTACATTCTGCTACAGCTGTAGCTAGTGAGGTACACTTTAAAGATGGATGATCATCATTAGCTTCTATAATGATCTGCCAGAACTGTACAAATTTTTTATCATCATTCTTAATTGTCATAAAAAATCCAATAAGCTCTCGAGTTGCGTCTTGCAACTGAGCAAATAATAATCTAGAACATAGTGCTTCAGATAACCTAGATACTAGTTTAAATAAAGAATATAGGTCAAAGGGGCCTAACCATACTGCGATCTGAGAATAAGGTGGTGGCTGTACAAGAACTAGTTCTAAGCATTGTATAAAGTCGTCGTTTATTAAGAATGACTGGCAGGAGCTAAAACCTTTGTTTATAACAGATAAGTTTGTCTCCGTATACCAATCAAAGTCAGACCAGTTATGAGCATCATAGTAGGAAATACGTATATCTGCATTTTCATCTTTTTTTGCATCAGCGTCCTTCCATTTATTATTTTTGTAATAAGTATATCTAATAGTTACAGACTCATCTTTTTTTGCATAAGCATCCTTCCAAGCACACGTATCATAGTAAGTACGTCTGACTGTTTCTGCAGGATCGTCTCTTGCGTCTTCGTCCTTCCAGTCCGTTACATTAGCATAATACTCAAACCTATCTCGATAATTAAGCGAATACTTTTGCCTATAGTGTTTAACGTTAACATAATTGTCTGAATCTCTTTTAATCTTATAGTCAAACACATCTTCTGTTTTTTCCTTTTTCTCTACTTCGGTACCCTTTCCGGTTAACCATCCCATACGCTTACCCTCCAAAAATCTTTTCAACTGGTACTTCGTCAAGAATGTCTTTAATAACTTTTTTAAAACGTGGGTGTATAATTTTGTCATTCTCAAGTAGTAAACGCGAAAGTATAGCTTTCTCCAGCTTTTGTAATGTTCGTAAAATGTTAAAGTCATTTTTACTAGTTAAACGTTTAGCATGTGTAGTTTGAAGAATATCATTAAGTAAAGCGATATATGCTGTTGTTACACTCTCTTGGGTAAAGTCAACGCTTGGGCTCAATACAGCACCTTGTCTACGTATCTTAGCAGAGTCATCCAACAACCAATCAGGGTCTGTCCAATTATTTGCTGTATAGTATAATGCTCTAATTACTTCGTAAGAATTATGCTTGGCTTCTTCTACTTCAGGACAAGTCATTAAGTAAGCGCACCTCACTAACTTAGATGTGTCATTTGGAAGCTCCTTTCCTGTTGTTAAACAATAAGCCGCTCTATCCCACCAATCCTTAGAAGTTTTAAATGTTTCAGGTAATTCAACAGTTGCCCCTCTTTTCATTAATTCGAGGATGGCCCCTAACAATGTTGCGCCATCACTTATTCTTGGAGGAAAAGGACAATCGAAGTATGATAAAAAATTTCCAAGTTTAGCAAGTTTATAAGAGCTAGTATGAACTTTAAACGTCTCCATTATTTTCTCCTTTACTGATAAGTAGTAGAGCGTTAGAAGCAGCCTGTTTTATTATTGTATTTTTATGAAAACATAACATACTTGCTTCAGATTCATCACAATTGTTAACTATATACTGGCATAGTACATTAGTTAGTTCTTTTTCATAACCTACAAAGTTGTTACTCCCTCTTCCTTCTAATTCAAAGTATTTAGAGGGTATGTCTACAAAGGGGTTAATGCTTAATACATCAAGTATTACTAAAGCACACTTAACCTTCCGATACGTTAGTAACTCTAGGAAAGTGTTTTTAGGAAATAGTTCGGGAATATTTTCACCTTTAAACGCTTCTTTTAGGATGTCCCTAATATCAGGGTGATATCCTCCATTTACATTAGTTAGGGCTGAAAAAATGGAGTTACCCATAGCTCCATCAGCGTGCTGATTCCAAGGTTTGTGTAATACAGGTTTAAAAAGATGTATATATTTTTTAAGTAAGTATGCGATTTCATCACGCCTTCCACTGTAAACCATTCCCATTAATATACGATAGGCTGACGAGTGTGAAAGTTTCCCGTTTTGCATCTCATCAATAAACCAGCTTATAAACTGTACTGTGCCTCTTTCTCCAATGGCAAAAAGAAGTCTTCCTCTAATAGGAATCTTTAGCGTTCTTAAAAGCATAAACAAATCTGTAGCTTTAGAAGGATACTCTTCCTTCACCCTCGAGCGACTCTTAACATACCCTAACGCAGACGCATATAAATGCTTTTGTATCCAAGGTTTAATTGTATCGTGATTAAGCACTTTTAAATCTTTACTTTTAAGATTAGGTCGATGCTTTTTTGTGCTAGGTTTTTTGAAACTAATATATGCCATAAACTCTCCTATGCAACTACTATATCTCGGTGTCGTGCTATAAACAATACATTTAAATTCACTAAATAATCTCCGCCACCTAAGTACCTGCTGGTAACATCAGACTTCATTATTTTGTTGTCAACTTCTTTTATGTCTTTCGCAGCTGTTATTACAAAAAACATAAAACTTTCACATGTACACATAACTTCTAAAATGTCGTCCAAATCACTATCTGACACTACTGGTGCAAATATATCACAAGTAACTAAGACTGTAGGATGTTGGTCGTAAGGTATAGAATGTTTATTATGATTATTCCATAAATTTAACATGTCTGTTAATTCATTCTGGTCTACTTCAATAGTGGAAACGTCTTGAACATACAAAGGAGTCCATTCAAACTCAAAGCAAGAATCAATACTTTTTGTAATCATACTAACTCCTATTTGACAACATTTTTTAGATACTTGTCATAAAACTTTTTTTGTTCGAGTAGAAAATATTTAACTTCATCAGTCATATCAGGATCAAGCAATAACTGTCCAAGTAATCCTTCGTGCTTAAGAATTAACTCAGCTAGAGGGATCGCTATAGCATTGAGGATTTTTTGCTTACCCTCTCGCTTTCCTTTTCCTTTACCAGCAATAAAGCCCTTATCTCTTTCACGTAATAAATAAACAACTGCGTTACTTCTACATTTATGGCATAGTTCTTTTTTAAATTTATCTACGAATTCAACTCTATCTAAATCAGCTAGTGGGGTACATACATCATCCTTGCTCATTATCTTCTCCTCACTTAATGATTCGAAATTCTAATACAGCTAACACCTGCACCTTGCTCAAGTAACCCGCCGTGTTCCATACATGCATCTTCGTCGTCAGCATAGTCAAGAATAAAATACTTTGTGTTATCTTTCTTGTAGTTATTCCAATAGTTTTTAGCAAGCTCTAAAGAATCCTTGCGTATTTTAGCAATGCGCGCAGCATGCTGTTCTCGTGTATCCTCTAAACCTAGGTTATTACTGTCAGCAACATACAACTGCAATGTGTAACTGCGCGATAATAATTCAATTATTTCTTCTTCAGTTGCGTCTTTAGCCTCCGCTAAGTCATTTTGTAAAATAGAAATAGCTTCGTCTATAGGTAAACCTTCTCCAGGCTCGTTATAAGGATTAACTTCTGTCCAGTCTTCTACACAAAGCATGTACTTTAATTTTTCCATATCTTTTATGTCATCTAATAGATGCATACCTATTCCTACAATGAAAGAACTGCTCGAACTGTTACTAATAAAGCCTGTTCTGATTTTCATTAGTCTTCTCCTCTTTTTTAGCTAATAGCTCTCTAGCAACCTCACCTTGCCAATCTTTACGCATTGCTAACATACCTAAATGCTTTTCTTTAAAAATAAATTCGCCTACAAAAGGAAGCATCCAGTGTGTAAGTGGATGATATTTAGGGGCTACAATTTCTTCAAATTCTATATGCATTGTAGAAAGTATCTCGTCAACAATACGAAGACACTCCGATTTCACTTGCTGCTTTTTTTTAGAAGTGAGACCAGTTGACAAAGGACTGAGTGCACTACGTAAGTAGTCTAAAACAATTGTACTTTTTTCTTCAAGAGAGAATCTAGAATTTGGAGGATACATTGCAATAATTTTTTTGATAAGATGCAGATCTTTTTCTCTAGCTGCCACAATTATAGGACTGTGCTCGTCATTATAGCTTGCAAACATACGATTACCTACACCTGCTTCCTTAATTAATTGTGTCACAGGATGTTCAGGGTGATCAACAAAATAATGTAGTGATTCAGTATCCTTTGAAATACACACTCCTTTTAATAAAGGAAAAGCGTTACCCTTCTTAATATTTTTTTGTATAAAAGGATGCTCCATTAAAAAACGTATAGTTTCATAAGAGGCTCTGAGTCCTATTTCTTTTAAAGTGGAAGCGTGTGTAAAAACATTAGACCCTAATGTATCAGCTAACGATGCAAGTTCTTTAAGTGCTATGATATCCTTTCTACCAAGTGCACTATAAATCATCCTTCTAAGAAACGCACTTTTTGTACTTGCAGGCAAATCAAAGAACAATGCTTGCTGTTCCTTTGTTAATTCTTTTACTTGTGGTTGCTTTTCTTTTTTACTCATGTTACCTCTCCTTTTGTAGTCGCTATACCTATTGTAAGAACATTGAGATTTAGTTCTGCGCAGACTTTAGCTATATCATGGATATCATTAACCTTTTTAGGGTTTTCAATGTCAGAGATAACAGCTTCTGCTAACCCAGTTTTTTCTGCTAACTCTTGAACAGACATGTTATAAAATACTCGTGTTTGTTTAATAGTCTCTGCTACCTTGCCAGGATAATCTTCTATACAAACAGGACCAGTATCTAAAAGGTTTGATAAAACTCTACCTCCATAAGCCCACAAAGCTTCGTTAGAATCCATAACATATCCTATTGCATCTTCTGTCCATCTATATAACATATTCTGTGTTCTAACATAATCTCTGGATTTAAGACTATCGTGTACATCCTCAATAATTTTAATTAAAGCCTTGTTCCATTTATCATCCACACGTAAAGGAGCTTCACATTTTCTGATTTCTTCATGACAGGTAACTGTTCCAAAAGGAGGCCCGTCCTCGTAACAAAATTCCTCGAACAAGAAAATAGCTCCAAATTTCTCCCTAACACCTAAAAAGGATACACCTGTCCATACAGCCGCCATTCCCATGCTTCTTGTTCTCACTCTATAAATGTATCCTTCTTTTAAATCTTTTTTAGCTGTCGGCATTGATCCTCCTTTCAATATTCGCAAGCTTATCCTCAAACGTCTCGTTTATAAAACCTATGTCATCTTTATCAACATAATTATCAAGATCAAACTCACTCCCAAAATACTCTCTAGGAAAACTTAAAATAGTTGTAATAAATGGAAGCTGTTCTGACTTTTCAGGAGCATGTATGCTTGCTACATCGTGTGCTGTAGACTCCTCCATAATTATTATTGAATTCCTAGGATGCATAACAATAGACGAAAAGGAGATTTCACCTTTGTTAAGCTGCCTAATTTCCTCTACGGTTGTTTCAACATAAACTTCTTGATATGCTCGCATAGGCTTTTTATCACAAGATGTGGCTATTTCATCTACCCGCGCACAAAAATATAGAGCGTTAGATCTTGTTGCAATTACGGTTAAAATCAGATCATAAGGAATAACACTTCCTATGATTCCCGAACCTCTAGCATCCTCTATGTCCAAAAGTTTTGATGCGAGGACTGACTCAACAGGAGTCTCCTCACATGTTAGTTCATGTGTATTACACTCACAGGCAGTCCTAAACTCCTGCTTACATTTTTCACACATCCACCTCACTGCCTTCCTCATTAGTATCCTCCTTAGCTTGCTTGTTGCTATTTTTAATCTTTAAAATCTTTTCAAGAAGATCGCGTGCTTCCTTATTTTTAGCAGGAATAGCAAAAAGCATTGCGGTTAACAACCCTTCAGGGGAGTCTGCTGCAAGTTCAAGTAAACTGAGTATTTTATCAAAATCAATCTTTCCATAAGTATCAGATTTAATAAAAAACGGATTATTTTTTCCTTCACAAGCTACAAGCATGTTAGCACCGGAACGTTTAAGCAACTTAACCATTTCAGTATTGCCTGAAGTCACTGCTAGTTCAAGAGCAGACTTTCCTGAATTTTTTTGTGTCTTATCTATGTCAGCGCCTGCTTCAAGAAGCATCCCAACTGTAGTAAGATTATCTACTTTTACAGCTTTTAACAACGGTGTCAATCCTGAACTATTAACATTGTTAACATTAGCTCCTTTTGTGATAAGTGCTGCGACTGCCTCTATATTGCTAGCCTCGCATGCAACCATGAGTGGTGTTGTTCCCGATGAATTCTTTTTATCAAAAGGATAACCTTTTGTTTCAAAATAGTCAAATAATTCAACCCATTCATCACGCGTTAATCGTAAACGATAAGTACAGTTTAACAACCGCTCAAGTAGCTTCTTTGGTTTGCTTTTCTTAGTAGCAAAGCTAATATGCTTTCTTTCATCTATTACATACTTAAATATGGACAGTAGCGTAGGCACAGGCGCAGTAGGAGTATGCTCATGATACCAGTTAGTGTAATTCCGACCTATATCCTCAATAAGGTCAGGATAATCATCAAGGTTAATTGTTTCCTTTCTTACAAAAAAGTCAATAGTGAAAGGATCATTTGACCTTATAAGAACTTGAAAGAGCGGCATGTAACCATAGTGTTGAACATAGCATAAACTAAGTGTATCATCTGTAACATCAAGCGCTTTTAATACAGTGAGGAGCTTCTCAAGTCCTTGAGGTGCTAAGCACGAACGTATTCCACAACTTATAAAGGTAGCAAGATCCTTGGTTTGTACTGTTCCATCACCATGTGTATACTCTACTTTACATGCAAGTTTTATGTCCTTCTCACGTGGTTGCCAATCCATCGACATCCTCCTTTGTAGCTTTTGCTGCGTCGTGCTCTGTAAAACGTTGTTTTAACACAAGCATCTTTTTTGCTAATGTACTCGTTTTAGTATCTTTAGCAAAACACATTACTGATAACATTTCAACAGGGAGGGCAGCAATCAAATCAAGAAAAGCACATGTCGCTCCATAAGGCGTGTTCTTATGTGTCTTTCTAAACATTTCTTTTAAAGGACTTTCCGGTCCTTCGAAGGCTTGCGCACTATTAGCACCCGCCTTCATACAACAATTAAACATCTCCCAATTTCTTTTACCTATGGCGATAGATAAAGGTGTTGCTCCTGATTTTTTATGTTTAGCATTAACATCAGCACCCGCCTCTAACAGTATAGGTACTATTAAGTCACTTCCGAGCTGACATGCTTTTAACAAAGGTGTTTGTCCTGAGTTATTAAAAATGTTTAATTCAGGGGAAAACTTTAATAGAGTGCGTGTAGCAGACAATGACGTATTTACTGCTATGTGCAATGAGGTATTTCCTCCGGAGTCTTGTTGATTAATGTTAACCCCTGCTTCAATTAAAAACTGCATCAAAGCCTCAAGCTCTCTTTCTCGAGTTGTGGAGATTTCACATACTGTGTGAAGCAATGTCTTTTTGTTACCGTAAGGAGCATCCAGTGCTTGAAAATCAAAGTTGTATTTGGAAAGGAGAAACTTATACGTTTGTATAAGTGCGGCTAAGGAAGTCCTTCTTCTGCCAGCAACACGTAACAATTTGTATAGGAGATGCGATGGCTCGGCAATTCCTTTGGTATTATAAATGCTAGGCTTAATACCTTGATTCAATAACCATAGTGTAAAACTAGCATTTCCTGACGATACAGCTTCTGTTAATAGATTTGTCACGGGACGAGGCCCTTCATGGAAGAAAGTATAAAGTGATGACGTCCATACAAACGGGTCATCAATAGAGATGTTAAGCTTAGCCAGATTAGCAACAATACTTGTAAACTGCGTTTCGGTGCGTAACGTATGAACGGTTTCCATTACAGTAAATCTGCCTAACCGGACAAGAGGGCATGTAGCCAATGCTGGAACTTCTGCAGATTTACTCATTATTAACCTCCTTCCTCACTAAGTCTTTAATCTTTTCTCTTCCTTCGTCCTCTGACATGACAGGTATTAAAAAACCTCGTCCAACTACATAATGACCATCATGTCTTGTTTCTACTCTAAAGGCACCACTAGTCTCAAATTCAATACCATCACTAAATTTAAGTTTACCCATTTGTGTCCTCCGAAACTTCCTCATTCTCAAATTCCTTTTTTAGTGTTAGATAATGCTTGTACCTAGCTTGTTTGCACTCCACTGCTTTTTTCTTTCTGTAAGCTTCTTCTAGTTTATTAATTTTTTCAAATATTTCATCATCATCTACAATTATCCCTAATTTTTTACATCGCACGATGTCATGTGTAAGTGGGCCATGATGTTGTATATCGTCCAAATGTAAAAGCCTTCTTGGACCCTCACATTCCCAATAATACTCTTCATGACCAGATACTGAATCTTCTGGAGGAACCTCTCCATAAGAAAAAACCATTGCTTCGTTGTCCTCAAACAATAATGCAATTGAATAGTTAAAAGTTTTAACACCTATTAAAACTTTCTTTTCTATTTCAAAATCTACATTCCTTTCATGCTTGTTTTTAATATGTAGCACTTTTCTCATTTTGATTTTCCTCCCTTGCGTCACTGTTCCTAACTTGCTGTCTAAGTTGGATTAAAAGACTACAAAAAGCCCTAAGTTTTTTGTTCTCAGAAAAACAGAACCGTCTCAACACAGCTTCAGGTACTCGTTGAAATATAGTAAATAATACGGTCAATTTATCTAAAGTGTAATTTGTAGTTAGTAATGCCTCAATTGCTAACTGTTTTTTATTATCCTGGTGTAGTAGGTCACAGCCTTTTTCAATAAACTCATCAATAAAGGAATATTGATGATGCCTAATTAAATAATAAAGCAAATTCCTATTATACGGTTTAATCATAACTGTTACATCTGCGCCTTTGTCTAATAAAAATCTAAGCACATCTGGATTAGGGCGCTGAAAAGTAAGGGTTTTCGATAAAGGGGTAGCACCAATCTTATTTTTTAAATGAAGATCCAATCCATGCCTTGCTAAAAGTTTTAATATTTGTACCGCTGCAGGATGCTCAGAATTGTAGCATATACGATGTGCTAAGTTATCGCCTTCACGCTTGTTTGCTAAGTTGACGTTATGGCCCCACTCAACTAAAAGCGTGATTAATTCCACCCCCTCCATAACATTACGTCCATAACGGGACCCATAGGCTACGTGATGCTCCACTGCATAAAATAAAAGATTAGGCCATAAGGTGCCATGGCGTTTAAACGCAATATTACAACGCTCTCTAATATAAACCGCATGCTGTTGAAACTGTGTGATGTCTAAACGTCGTATTAGTTCAGGCAAGCGATTTTGCATATCTGTTGAAAATGTTAATTTAGGCATAAGTACCTATCCTTTCATGATATTGTATACATGACATTTTTTAAACTTTACAGAATCTCCGCAGTGTAGTCCATGATCAAATGTACATACTAAATCATTGTTAACCATTCCATAAATCACGTCATCCTCAACACCTTTCACAGTTATCCAAAATCTTTCACTGCCTGCGCATACCTTAACATAATCATTAAATTCTATAGAATCTAATTCTGCAGGAGTGGGTGCATCAAAAGTACCTGGATATTTTTTCTTCATTTCCTGTGCTTTTTCAAAATTATTCATATAAAACCTCTAGTTAGTCATACCAGCTGCGACATTCTAATGTCTGCTGATCAACTCTACAAACATCTGCATTATTAAAAAATTGTGAAAAAGCTAAAGCTGCTTGCATATTGGAAGCTGTACCTGCTAAGCCCTCAAGGGTTACTCTGTAATCTTTCCTTTCAGCAGATACAGCATAACCATGTGCCTGAAATTCAGGGTGCTCTGATAAGAAAGCTTTAAATTCTTGCACCGTTGGCGAATTGTTCTGACATTCATCTAAAGCAATAACACCCATCTGTATCAACATATCTAACGCATAGAAATCAATCCCTGCAAAAGGACAAGTTCCTCCTGAGTAAGTAGGGCCGGCCTCCCCAAAAAGAATTCCGTCTCTTGCTTTTATAGCAACAATAGAGCGGTTTAATTCATTAGTCATTATTTATTCTCCTTAAAATAATCTTGAAGCTTAAGAAGCGTTATAGCGAACTCCTTAGTTAATGGATCTTTTGAAAAACATAATGCAGAAAAGACGCCTTTAGGGAACATTGTAATTACGTTAAGAAGCTCAATTACATCCTGCAGTGTGTAGATTTCTTCTTTTTGAAAAATCTTTGAAAAAATAGCAAGATCTCTTTCCAATAAATCGCTAGGTCCATTATATTTCTTTTTTACAAGAAACTGTGCTAGCTCCCAATTTTTATACTTTACAGCAGCTTCCCAAAGTGTTACGCCTTCCTCTGGACAAAAAGTAGGATCAGCTCCGGCAGCAATAAGAGATTTTACAGCCTTCATAATAGTAGCATTTCCTAATTTTTTAGAATGTATTGGCAGTAGTGTTAACGGGGTACATTTTTTATAAGAGACATTTAAACTTTTAACAGTAGAATGTTTAAGCAACACAGGAAGCATCTTAAGCTTTCCCTGCACGCATGCAGAAAAGATAGCAGGAACTTGCTTTTTATCATTGAGCGTATAACCTTTACTAATTAAAAACTCTACAAGCTTGGTGCATTCCTTAATACAAATGTCGGGCGATAACACCTTTGCAATGTAGTGGATAAAGTAATTCTTACCAAATGCTGTCTTGTAAGGCAACCCTGCATCGTCTATTAACGCTTTTAAAAGATCATATACTTTACAGTCTTTCTTGCAGGCCTGATATAGTATCTGTTGTGCGGACATGACATCACCGTATGTATTATACAAACGCAGCTTTTTCTTCACCCTTTTCCTTAAAAAGATTTTTAATAGAAAAAGAAATATTGAAGGGTTATTATTCTGAAAAGCTAAGCTAAGAACATTAGTGAAACGACCTGTGTAAGGAGTCCCGTTATACAAAACTGCTAACATATCGGGTACCTGCTTTTTAATCTGTGCATAAACAGCCGGCATTGTCTTTTCTGTAAAAGAAGAGTCTACCAAAACCTCATCTAAACTACGTTCACCTTTAGGACTTCCTAAGTTTACGAATATACGTCCTGCATACTCCTCTCTATCACGATAACTCAAAATAACCTCCCTTCTTCATCTACTCCATGTCTGTTATTCTGAAGGTTTGCAGTTGCGTTTGCTTCCTGCATTTTGTATCTTGCAGCTTCTCTTCTTTCTTTCTTCCACGATCTTTTTGCTTTCTTTCTATCAATAGCAGTTTGAGCAGAGCCTCTGTCTTTCATAGAAATTACTGGTTTAACCCTATCAAGAATTGTAACTGTGTCTCCTATCAAACTTTCAATTAACTCTGACTTTTTATAAGCATTAGGAGCTTCGTCTAATGTGCTTTCACAAACAGACGTAGTATAGATGCCTTTCATCTGATGTGTAAACTGCTCCATGTTAAGTTTCCTTTTTGCATCTCCTCTGCTCATTACTCTTCCTGCACCATGAGGAGCTGAAAAGTTCCAGTCAGTATTAGATTTGCCTTCACAGATTAAAATACCATCACGCATGTTAAAAGGAATAATCATTCTTTCATCTACATAACTTCTGATAGCTCCTTTACGAATTATGAAATCCTTGAAGTCTATAAAGTTATGTTTAGTGTGAATAGAGTCTTTTTCTTCACACTTAAAGATACCTTTAATTTTGAAAGCCATGACTTGTCTGTTCACATCAGCATACTTCTGTGTAAAGACCATGTCTATCAAATAACTAAGCATATCAGTTCCTTCTAATGCTTCCATTCCTTTGGTTATACCAAGAAAGCCTAACTCTTCTCGAAGTTGCTTTATGCCTTGAGGAATTAACTCAGGTGTACCGGCAGCTTCGTGGTTACTTCTAAGCGTTAACACTCTCTCTTGATATGCACCGTTTCTTTTATCATCGAGCATTTTCTTAGCAACTCCTTGCCAATAATCACAAATACATTTACCAAAGTTTCTAGAACCTGAATGGATTGTAACCCAGTAGTCTCTAGTGGTTTCAGCCTTTCCAACTTCGACGAAATGATTGCCCGAGCCAAGTGTTCCGAGACTTCTTATAGCTCTTGAAGGGTCACAGCTTATTTGTTTACACTTAGCCCTGAACCATTCATAATTAATAACAGGAGGAGCCACTGTAAAGCCAAATTTCTTTTCAAATGCCCTTAGAAATTCTCTTACTTCTTCATTAACGTTCTTCCACGGAAACTCTTTCTCCATATTAATAGCGTCTTCTGGAGTATGTGTTGACATTCCGAATGGAATAGCTTCTCTTATCTTTTTCTCAACTTCAACAAAAGTTAACTTTGTAAATGCGTCAGGGCCTACATTTATAGACAGCATTCCGCAGTTTATGTCAACTCCGACCACATTAGCAATTAGCATGTCTCCTAACGGCATAGTAAAGCCTATCACAGAACCTTTACCTGCATGACAATCAGGCATGATTTTAATAGGGTTTGTAAATGCAGAATGATTGCACATTGACTGAATTTGCGCAATGCAGCTTTCTTCTACCTCATCAATATGTACAATTGCTTCAGTGTACTTTCCTTTAATCTCAATCATTACTTTTCTCCTTCATCTTCTGTGCGTTTGCTCTCTGTTTATTTTTGATACGATACTCTTTTTGATACTCTTTTTGATACTCTTTTTGATACTCTTTTTGATACTCTTGTATCTTCTCTTTATTTTCCTGTAAATATGCTTTCCGCTTCTCTTTATTTTCCTGATAGTACTCTTTTTGATACTCTTGTAGCTTCTCTTTATTTTCCTGATAGTATTCTTTTATCTTTTCTTTGTTTTCCTGACGGTATTCTTTATGCTTTTCTTTTATCTTTTCTTTGTTTTTCTGACGGTATTCTTTATGCTTTTCTTTTATCTTTTCTTTGTTTTTCTGATACCATTCTTTTTGATACTCTTTCATCTTCTCTTCACTAAGCACCTAGTCCTCCTTATTTATTAAAAAATGCCCTAATTAAAGCAGCTACTATTATTGATGTGCTAATTGATCCTAATGACTCTGCAATTAATTTCAAACCTTCATACAGCAAGACACCGCCCTCTTTCGTGAGTAATAGTTCTTCAATCATTTTTTCTCCTTCATCTTCTTATCTTCACCAAAGCATACCTTTCATGTTCTATAATCAACATACGAAAAAAGTACGGTTCCAACTATGGGGTAAGTCTTTCTTAGTGAACTGTCTACCTCTATCACATCGTGAACAGGGTTTGTTGGAACTAAAACATAATCTTTTTTATCCTTCCATACTATCCTACTCACCATCAATAGTCCTTTGTATCTTATAGCAGCAATTTGGCCTGTTCGGGGTTTAGTATTTACAGCAACAACCGCTAAAGACCCAACACAAAGACGATCGTGCATGTGACTTGTCGAAACAGTGAAGGCATAAAGATTATCCTCTTCAAAAAATCCTCTAGCAAAATACAGGTTTTCAGTAGCTTCTACACAATCTTTAGCAATAGATAAGTCTCTCGGGATGCCTGTAAGAATTGGTACAGTTACAATGTTTTCAGGATGCTCTTTTACTTTTCCTATAAAGTCAGGAAGAGTTATCCCTAACGCCTCAGTTATCCTAATCAATCTATCAAGTCTTGGAAACCCTTTGCCATTTACATAATTAGAAATTGAGTCTTTACCACAACCTACTAAGTATGCTAATTGCGCCTGCGTTAGGTGTAAAGCAGTTAATCTTTCCTGAAGAATCTTCCCAAATCCTTCTTTGTTAAAGCTCATAACTAGTCCTCCTATTCGGACCCTTCTAATAATCGATATATCGCAGACTTTGCTTCCTCCTCATCCTTAACTGATCTAATTAACTTGTCAGAAGTTTCATCTAACCATTTCTCAGCTTTCTTAATACCAAATATAGATTGAGCAGCTAGTACGTAGAATCTTATGCTATTACTATCCATCAGTCCTCCTTAATACTATAATAACCAAGTTTGTAATTCTTGAGAACGTGATCAACTTCTTCACGAGCCATTTCAGGAATCTGCTCAAGAAATTGTGCATGACCGTCCTGCTCAATGTCTGTGCCTCGTCGAGCTTGTAGCTGAGGACCTGATGTCGACTCATAAGTCATATCAGCTTCTTGCTTGACATAACCAAAACTAGTATAGTAGCCAATCACCTCAAACTTTACATAAGCTCCGTCTACACAACGCGCTATGATCATATAGCCACCGTTGCTAGGTATTATGATTACAACTCCGTGCTCCTGCGTAGGCTGTTCATGAAAAGCAAGACCCGGGGTAGCAGGACATGTATAAGTGAAGGGAATGATATTAATACCTTCGTTAAAATCAGAGCACTTAATGTGAACAGGTGTTTCCTTAACATTAATTATTTTCATTTTATTTCTCCTTTAATCTCAATCATTATCTTCCTCCTTATTCTATAAGCAGTCCTGTACTATTGCGAGTATAACAGCTTGAATTACACGAAACAATACCCTCTCTCTTGCGGAAGTATCAATTTCGTCAACAACCTCACGAAAGTCTTCATCGTCATATAACAAACCTTCAAGCGCGGTTAATGAACAAGGCAGAGAGTATTCTTTAAGCACCTCTTTAATTTTTATCCTTACTGGCTCCGCTAACCACTCTCCAATACCCTCATCCCGATATTCTGTATCCTTCATCATTTTATTAATTATAGCAGGGAAGTTGCCTAAAGCAATCTTCTGACTAATCATAGTAACTGTTAAAGATAAGTCAAGTTCTTCTGCAGAACCTACTACTATTGGAGGAATGCCTTCCCAGTCAATTAGCTCCATCGCTACTTCCTGTGCTCTAGTCTCATTCTCTGCGTCAACAAGACACCAAGCAGACGAATTAGCAGCGCATACTTTAAACTTCTTCATTCTTTCCTCCTATTTCATAACTGTTCCTTTTCTCTTAGTAATAGCAAATCACTATTGTCAAAAGTGTTACCAATGACTTCCCAATCTGAATGCTCATCTTCTTCAAATCCATCTTCGTTTAAAAGTTGATTAATGCCGCTTGAGATTCCGCTTCTGTTTGGATTAACACATTCAGCTACAACTTGCCAACATGAATATATCCACTCAACTACTGCAACATAATTCTGTTTGCCTTCATCCATCCACATGTAACAATCTTTGCTAAGTATGTCTCCTTCAAAAATCAATACACCATTTTTGTCTTTTAGACCTGTACACTCCTGTCTAATATATATTTTACGATCTAATATCTTTTGCTCCTTAGCTGAGAAAGATACTAATTCTCCATTTTTAGTTGCCATTATTGTACCTGTTTCCCATGTATTTGTGCTTGTATTCCATACTCTAAATATATGTCTTGTATTTTCCATAATGTCACGCTCCTTTCTTTCGCTCTTTTGCTCGTTGACGTATCTTTTCTATTCGTGCAGTTTCTTTAAAATGATGCGTTGCTATTTCTTTCCACAAACCTCCTTTCTGTAAATAAAAGTGTGTAAATTGTTCTTGCGTTAAAAAGCATTTAGCAGCTACATATACTTGACGTATCTTTTCAGGGCTACTTCTATACCCTATGTTATACCACTCTATTTCAGTAAGAGATTTAGCAATAGGAAGATCTAAAAAGTTGACTTTGAATGTTTTAAGTAGACCCGGTAAGCCTTTTTTTGCTTTTTTATTGTTTCTTGCAAAACCAAATATAATGTAGTCAGTAAGAATCTTCTTTTTGTCACAACCTACCAGCTGCCATAACTCATATGCAAACTCAGGCTCTTCTACTAGCAATTGATAAAAATAACGACGATACGGAGGCTGTGTAAGCAGTTCCTCTCCTAACTTAAGAAATGCTAACATAAGCGGATGGTTGGGCTCTTTAAAAAACTTCTTAAGTTTTTGAAACCCTTCATAAGAAGCAATCCCTTTTAATATGACATGTATAGCTGAATTTCTCTTGAAGTTCGTATTAGGCTGCAGAACTACTCCTGGGGATGCATCATCTTGTATTAAATTTATAATCCAGTCAATTGTTTCCGCATCACACCACTTTCCTATATTGCACATAGTATCAACACAGCCTTCATGCTGTAAAAGTATAGGCACATCTAAATAGCATGCTATCTTATTCAACTGTTTAAGTAGATCTCCGCTAGCTCCGGGAGTAATAGCAGCGGCAAACAAATGACCAAGCAGTTGGGATTGTTCTGTAGAGTCAAGTCCTGCTAATATCTCAAAAAGTACTTGATTTTCTTTGACCACTATTATATCATTCATGAGCACCTCCTTTCACTAAAAGATGTTTGAGTTTAACTTTCAACCCTCTTGTTCTAAAAGAGCGACTCTTTAAAGCATCCAGTATAGATTCCTTTCCTGTAGGGTTGAAGTTAACATCAGCTCCTGCCTCAACTAAAAGCTTTGCCATCTCAAAGTTTCCGCAGATAACAGCTCTGAATAACCCTGATATGCAACCATACACAGCAACGTTAACGTTAGCTCCCGCCATAATGCAGAACTTAACTTTCTTAATATCTTTTTTGAAAACAGCGTTTAAACATTCAAAATCGAGAGGTGCCAAGTCGGCAGGTCTTAGCCATTTAACTGCATGTTCAGTCATTAGTTCTCCTTCTCCTTGCCTGCATTCCAAGCAAGTTCTGCCTTTACAATAACTCTAATTATTTCACACCTGCGCTCGTCGTTCGACGAACATGAATAAACGGCACAAGAAAGTGCATCGCGTTCGTCAGCATCTTTTAAAGAAGGATCAGCGTTATAAGTTAATAATAACTTTATTGCAGGAACGTCTTCCATATCAATAGCTGCAAATAACGGTGTATCCTTACGCAGAGCCTCCCAAGCAGTATACATAATCGCAGCGTTCACGTCAGCGCCTGCATCAAGTAGTAATCTTATTATTTTTAAATTAGCATCCTGGTTAGCATTATACATACTAGGAGTCTCGCACGCTAGAATTAAAGCAGACGTTTTAGTCAAATTCAAATTAGTAGCCTTTCCATCTTTTTCAGATGTTACTACAAATTTATCTGTAACAAAACCAGTCCATAGTATACAATTTGGATCAGCTCCTGACATTAAAAGAAATTTAACAGCTTTAGACGATCCTTCATAAATAGCAGTCATTAACCTTTCGTTTAGCTCCTTCATCCATGCCCCCTTTTCTTCCATATGTCTCCGCCCTAAGCCTTCTTAAATTTAAAAATAGTCCTAATAGAATCATAAGCTTGCGCTCTTGTAACATCTTTTTCAACAAGGCTGAATTCAGGATTCTCAGAAATATACTTTTCTGTTGTACCAAGTATGTGCGTTACGCAATCAACTTTAGCATTAGCGGTTTGATCCAAACATCTTCTACAAAGATCAGGTCTAACTCTATAACACCATGTTAATGCATTTGCCCATCCTTTAAGATATGATGATAATGCTCTAAAAGTAGGGTGTGTGCTCATTATTGTACTAAGCCGTTCTCTTTTAATATGGATAATGACTGTGTAGGGGAATTTAGCTTTGGAATCATACCTCATAAATATCCTTGCGCCTACATTGTAACTGTCTAAAAAAGCATTAATCTCTTTTTCTCTTGCTACCATAATGTCATCTGGCTGACTTGTAAAAATCATTTCTTCTCCCTGTAGGGCGCTAAGATTTCCTTTAGTTTATCATAGTTTTCAATTACATCTTTATTCTCTATACTAGCTTCCCATTCTAACATTTTTCTGATCACAGATTCATCCTCAAGGCGCATATTCCAATTTCTAATGGCTGTGCTTTTGTTTTCCGTTTCACAAGTGGATGTTCCACAACTACCACACCATACAGCATATTGTATAGAATCCCCATACTCTTCATCCGTATAAGTAATAGTATCAATAAGCATATGTGTTCCAGCACAGAAGGGACATTTGGTTGCTTCAGGACAAGGTGCAGGTGTTAAGGAATTAGTTCGATTCTTCATGTGTATTCTCCTTTCTTTTGGTTTTTCTACTTCCTCTACGCGTCTTTTCTAAGTTATTTAACAAAGATGCTAAACTAATTTCGTTCATTCTAGCTTATCACTTACTACAATGTATTCTCCATTCCCTATAGGCAACGGAATGTCATCTCCTAAATCCATAGGAATAGAAGCATCTAGTGCTGTGATGATAAAAACATTATCATTTGGTGAAAGTCGTGTAGCCATATAATTCTTTTCAGGATTCTTTTTTGAAAGTGAAAGTGTAGTAACTACACCAGTTCCACTACCACTACCACTACCTCCACCTCCACCACCACAACCATAAAATAAACAACAAGCAAATACTACCAGCATTATTGTCATGCATATTCTAATCATCATAACACCTCCTTATAACAAATCTTCTGCAAGTAAACTAAGCTGCTCGATACAAACATTGTACTGCGTTTTAAGTGCTTTAACATCTTCAACTGAAGGCACTCTTTTAGGAGCACGAAGTTTTAAATCGTTTGCTAAGTCTGCTAATGTACTTAAACCCGAACTAAATGCCTCAAGGTTAGATGTAGGAATTATCTCAAGTACAAAGTTACCATAGTCATCCACAACATTAATAACATAGTCAATTGCATCCCTAGCTGCAAATTCAGCAATCTCTTCTGCTGTTACTTCAACTTGTTTAGTTACGGCGTCTTTAAAAACAAGAGGAGCAAAATCATCAACATCTCCTGATAGTGCGCCTTTCTTTACTATATTATAGTAACTAGTAGCCTGAACAATAGCATCATTTAGAGCCTGCCTTAATCTCTGTTGAAGCTTATTTTCTATTATAAGAAGTCTTTTCCCAGTAGGCGTATCTATTATAGCCATCATATCAGCTGTAGTATGTAATCCTTTAGTTGGGTTATTTGAAATAGTAGCACGCAAAACTGTTTTAGTTTTTTCTGCAAGAGAGCCAAAAAAGGAGTCCAGAAAACTGCCCTTCGCTACTTTGTCATTAAAAACTGTAAATTCCATATTGCCTGCTTTAACTATATCATCCATATAACGAACAAAATCATCAGGATTAGCAAAAGATATCATATTAGGTGCTGAATTTATTTTAGGAGAAGCTAGAAATATATTTTGATATTTTGTCATGTACGATGTCTTTGTTTTCGTAGTCTGCCATGTAAGCATCCAATCAAGAAAATCTCTATAAGGCTTAGGTCCTGCTTCCCATGCATAAATACTCTTTCGTCCTACCCATCTTACAATGTCATCAAGTTTTGTTAAAGTTGTTTTAGCAGCATTACTTTTAACAACATTGCTAAATATCCTTCCTGTAAAATTCTCAAGCTTACTAACAAAAGGAATAGAACGAAGCACTTTTATACCTGACTCTGTTAACAAGACCATAAGTGCGTCACCTGATAACGTTTTAAGATGGTACAATGCTTCTTCTTTATCATCAGCATCAAATACAACATCTGTTCCTTTGATATAACTAGAAAGTGTTTCATATATAAAAACATCAGCACGTCTTGAATCTATAAGAAGAACTACAAGATTAAAGGGCCGTTCTACAAGTAATTCAAAAGCCTGCAATTCTGCAAAAGCTACCATTAGGCCTACTACAGGCGTCATAGATACACCGGCTGCTGTACTTGTCACAACCCATACATAGAAGCAAGAGTCAAACCAAGCATTACATGTATCCTCCTGTGCTGCATCAAGAGCGTCATTTCCACACCTAAGTGTAGCAATTAATGAAAATGCTTTTAACCCTTCCTCTAAGTCAATTGCAGTTTTTTGCAGTTCTTTGTAAAAAATCTCCTTTTGCCCTTGAATGTAAGCATCAGTATACATATAAATATCTGTACCTAAATCCGTTAGCATCATATTGCAATCAAAGCCTTCAGCGTCTAGTTGTTTGTATGCTTCAATAAAATCGTCTTCTTTTACATTATACAATGTAACAGTGGACAAAGAACCCGGAACTGCTTTAGGAGCTAAATAAACAACATCGTCATACTGAGGACGAGCTTCTACAAAAATACCAAAGCCGCTTACTTGTATGGACAATAAATAGCTTTTAATCTCTTCAACTGTCTTATACAAAGGAGCTGCTTCTGTTGTAAGTGTAAAAGAACTTGAGTATGTTTTTAAAACTGAAGTAGCTGCCATTACATTCAATGACACTGTGTATGACGCTACTACTCCAGGATCTGATGCTAGATAACTTAAGTCAACTGTTATGCTACCCGTTGACGCATCTAATGGATAGGATTGTCCATTTGCATCAATGAATAAACTTGTAGCACCATCATTACCTTTTGTATAAGAAAAAGTGCAGGATACTGTAACACTGTTACCTGCAGATGTATAAGGATAGATAGCATCAGTAAATATGAAAGAAGATACAGTTGTAGGTGTTATAACTACAGGAGCAGCTTCAGTGGAGAAAGTAAACGCATCGTCGTCTAGTAAGTCATTAATGCTGTCTTCCGACTTCCCTCCGTAAAGCTTAATGACATGAGTTTCCGACTGACCCGCCGCAGGTAAAAATAAATCCCAAGTACCGGAATGCGTATCCTCGTCTCCGTTGCTTCCTGCTTCTCGAAATGTTTCAACGTCTGTATCATCCACATATACACAAAACCAATCGTAGTTATCTGTACCATGATTAATAACTACATCCCAGTCAAATGTATATACAGTATTAGCCTCAGTATATAGATGTGTGCTTACAGTATCGGCATCAACATCGCCATCAGTGTCATTTTCCTCTTCGGGTAACGTAGTGATAGTGTAATCATATGTTTTAGTGGAAGTGCTGGTAGGGAAACTTCCTTCAGGGTAGGTTGAGAGAGTAACACTGTTATCAATGGATTTCCCTGCAGCAGGATAAGTCACGCTGATACTAAGCACTCGACTATGACCATAATCACTTGATTTTTCTAAACCTGTTCTGAGTACACCATTAGTAAATACTGAAATATGCCAGCCTGTAGAAGAATAGAATGGCGGGTCAAATTGATAACCAACAGAAACTGTAGAAGACTGTCCAGCTGAATCGGCAGCTACTAAAAAATCTTCCGGTACGCCTAGCCATGTAATACCATTATCTGCAAATACGGGAAATGCAAGAACTAAACACAGAAATAAAATAGCAAATCTTTTCATAATGTTCTCCTTTGTATTAAATAAAAGTGACTCCGCTTCTAACTCCATCATGACGTAAAACTGCATTATCATATTTCATACAATAAGGAAAACCAGTTAAGGATATTTTCAAATGAGGACACTTCTTCTTACAATACATAATTTTTATCTCCTATTCAACTTTAGGTACCAGTGCATTAATCCTAGCTACTTTTATCAGTATTGTTAAGTCGCTTGTCGCAATACCTTCATACTGCTCATAATCCTTATGATCCACAAGTCTATATATCGTACAAATTCTTGCACCACATAACTCTACTTGTTTGATTATCAATTTACAGTACTCATCTGTCAAATGGTTTAAAGCTCTATCTATAAGTTCCAAAATCCCTAAAGAACTATCATTTCTAAATCCTTGATTAATAATGCACATCAAAACGTTTCTCATTGACTTACCTAAGTCATCATTTCCTAGAGCTATACTAACGATTTCTGATACTACAGGATCCTTAGAACATCTGCTACTGATTCTATCAGTAGCATTAGTGATCCTTGTAGTGTACTCTTTTATTGATTTTTTACTAAGATTATTAAGTACTTCTACAGTATCAGTAAACTCAACAAATTTGCTAATATTCTCCGTCATAAGCTCGTCAAATAGATTAAGTCTCCTCTCAATTAAAGTACATACTTCTTGATGGTTATCCATTCATTCCTCCTATTAATATCCCCAGTATTGGCGATCTCGTTCTCGTCGTTTACGTAATCTTCGTTCTGCCGCTTCATCTCTCCACCGATCCAGTCTCTCATCCTTTTTTTCGACAGTTTTGCGATCATTATAAGAACGATGAGGGATCACCTTTTCAGGAGCCTTAGAAAGTTCTGGCATTTCTATCTTGTATACTTTCTTGGGTTCTGGTATTATACTTTTTGATTCTTTCTTGGGTTCTGTTACTATATCTTCTGGCTCGCTTACGTTGTCAGGTTGTACTTTACATGGAAAAGAAAGAGACCATATACACCAAACAAAGTAAAGATTACCTATTATAAATAGAATTGAAGGAATCATATCTATTTGTCTCTTGGCAACACATACAATAGTTTCCCAATTCATTCGGTCTCCTTAACAATTATTTTCTGGAGCTTTGTATACTCCAGTAATTTCACGTATGTTTATATCATTATGAAGTGGGCGTATTGTTCCATCGGTAGTATCGAAGCAGGTATCTGCGATAACCGTTTTGGCCACTTCTATTAAATGATTAATGGGAAATTCTTTTGTTTTAAATCTTCGTTTAACTTCATCTTCTGAAATGTTGTTTGCCTTTGCAAGTTTACTTACAAGCTTCTCATTGTCTTCCTCTAGTAAAATGGTTACCTTTGCTTTAATCATTTTTCCTCCTTCACCAACCTCTTCATATCATTAATTAATTGTTTAAGAGTTTTCGTTGAAACCTTAATTTGTTCATTCTGGTGATACCATTTTCCCTCCTAGTTATCTAAAATCCAATAAACTGAAAAACCCAAAGCACACCCTGAGAAAAATAAAATACAGCCTATGATTTTAAGCACCCCAACTCTTATCGCAGTGTATCCCATGTTCATTCTTCATTCCTCCTTGCCGAGTTCGGCTAGTAGTTGCTCGGCTGCCAATGATATACAATCAAGGCATGCTGATCTTTGTTCGTGCAATATCGTTTCATTTGTTGCAGCATCACCGTTGTAGCTTTCGCATTTGCTATGTTCGTGGCATTGCTCAGGTTTTGATAGACCCTCCACAAACTTCCTCAATGTTTTGATCTGCTTGTCTTTTGCTTCAATCTCCACCTTCAGCCGTTCAATTTCATTTTCCATCATTATTCTCCTTCATCTTCATCCAGTCCTCTACGTCGATGATATGAATAGCATCATCCTCTGGACAGTCACCACGCATAGAATAGATATTGCCTATTCTGTTTTTAGCCGCGGCAAATACATCTTCTTTAGTAATTTCTCCAGCCACCCATTTCCGTTCTATCTCATCTTCATCCTCTATATCATACTTTTCTGCGAGGAACTCATATATTTCATCTTCGTCGAACTCTACGTAACTATCGTACACCTTTGCCTTAATCATGTGTTTTATTCTCCTTGTTTACAGCAGGTATGGGTCGATCATTAAAAAACCATTTCAGTATAAATCGCTGAAACCTGTTAGTAGTTCGGATTAATTTCCAGCCTTCCTTCTGTGCTTCCCATGATGGCTGGAAATAGCCATAGCTAGTGTACACAGCAGGCTTATCACTATATACTGGACACGGGTAGTTATGCTCACAAGAAAGACCGCCTGCAATAACCTCAACGTTAACTTCTAACAGTTCCATAATTCCTCCCTTATTGTAGTGGGCACCAGTCGGGCACATGAGCTAATTCCATAGCGTATGTTCCTGGGTCAATATCACCATCTTTTGGGGTGGCTATCTCTTTTCCATTTATACCACATATAATAGGGTTAACATGCCACCCATCTTTTATATAGCGAGGTCCTATTCTACATTCACCACATTCACCACAATGCTCAATATATGTTTCTGCGTATCTACCCATGCATCATTCCTCCACATTATTTAGTTATCCACAATCACTCATAATTACATTTTCATCTTTATCAAGATCAAAAACATTAGCCCTAACTAGCTGAGTTATTGCTACACCTAAGGGAACTTCAAAATGATTTCCCATAAATAAAGTAATTGTAATTACATGAGGCATAAGAATGTTACAATAGACCTCGTTATATTCGATTGCCTCATTACTATCAGAAGTTTTATCCATGTAATTAATAAACTCCTCAAAGTCATCAATTTCTTCAAGTAAGTTGATTGCTTCTTTAGCCATAAAAGCATATTCATAGTTTTTTAGATTAGTTAACATCACTTCTTTAGATGTTTTTGATTCGGGAGTTCTTAGAGTCGCAGACCATGTTGTAGCAGGATCGTCAGGGCCAATATGGTCATATTTTTGTAATGTTGATGCAATCCATATTTCTTTTGATTCATCCATCATTCCCCCTCAGAATATAATAATTTGTATCTTGCTTTTAAAAATAACTCCAACCACTCATCAAAGTTATTCTCAAAATTTTCATTTTTAAGACTAACTTCTATCCATCCTTTATACATTATTTTCTCCTTGAATAAAATAATTCATAAACTAATATATGTGATTATAATCTGAAGCAAGTTTATCACCCATAGCACCCAATAATGTAGTATGATGTTCTGCCCATGCATCACTGGAACAGTCAAGAACGAGGGGGCGCCACATATACAAGCCATTTTCAGTAAGTGTTAATACTTGCAGGAAGATAGTGCCGTGAGTACTAATACAAACATAAACCTTTTCGGGATCAAAAATATCTACTAAAACTTCTTTCATTGTTCCTCCTTAGTTTAAACTACGTAAAGCCCTAGCAATCGCTTCTGGCGTATTAGCAACCGCTCCTGTTTCAACAAGCTTCTGAACAAGCTCCTCATTAGTAAGCTTCTCAACATCTGTGCAATCACCAGAATCAATGTGGCGCTGATAAGCAAGTTCGGCTTCGTGTTCATCAGCACAAGGTGCGCCCACCCATCCGCAGATCTTGCAACGCATTTTAAGTTTCATTTCGACTCCTTTACTCTTTTTGGTTTAAGCAAAAAACCTTATTACCTTCTCAACAAACGTTTCAGTCGTTTGTCTAGCTGCTTGACGATCTTCGACTAGCTCTTGGAGAGTCTTCCTAGGTTTTTTGGCCGCAGGCTTCGCATCAACCTGATATAAGACTCTTCGCCTTACCTTCCTTTTTAATGCCTGACTATATAATATGTTACATCCCTTGAAGTTTTGATTGCAAGAATGAGGCGATACTGTTACAACCAGATTGCCTACTGTCCAATATCCCTTATTTAATTTTTCTGTAACTCTTCGTGTCACATCAGCAGAGTCATATCCACTAATAATTTCGTATTCCATTATTCCTCCTCTTACTGGGTAAGTTTCCAGTTTCCAAGTAATACTTACGATCATCAATTGTTTCTTGTATCAGAGGATCATTCTCATCGAGAAACTGATTACAGTGATCCTTTACCTTTAATAAAACTATGTGGTCAGGATCATGCTCATCCTGATCAATATCACACACCTCTACAATCTCATTCCGTATGAGAATTTCATGTCTAAGATTCTTCCAATAACAAATCGTACATAATTTCGACATTATTCCTCCTCAAATAACATCTACATATTCATGCATCAAGTTCAAAACATCATCATAACTCTTAGACTGAATAGCACGTTTCTGCCACTCCAGCCCTTTATCACGTTGCCCAGAATCATTCAACGCTTTTTTCACTATAGCGATAATGTTAAACACATTACCGTTCTCTCCTATAACCTGACATTTAGGTTTTTTCATTTATTCCTCCTTCACATGTATAAAAGGCCAAACGTTATAATTGCTGCAACAATCATAAATACTGTAGTCCACTTCTTAACATGAGGGTCTGCAGACATAAAAAATACTCCTATCAAGATAAGTATGGCTACGCCGCCAAAACCTACTGTAACTTTCTGCTCCATTTCATATTGCTGAATGTACTCAATAGTTCTAGCAGAATAAGCTCCTAACATTAGCACAATAAAAGCAATAATAATCAAAATAGCCATCTTGTGAAAAAGTAATAATTTCATTATTCCTCCTCATATCTGTTGTCTATGCTTAAGATAGACTTCTGTGTTTCTTTTATTTCTGTGTTTACCGCTGCTAAGTCCTCAATCATTTTGTCTTGCTTTTTTCGAAGCTCCGAAAGTCTTTGGCGATAGAAATCTTCTAAATCACCTGAGCCATGCTTATCCTCAGCTTTATCAAATTTACAAGTGTTTCTTTCGCAGGAACAGGTAACAGTTGCCCCTTTCGCACCCTCCCGCACTATGTGTAAGTGAGTGCGCTCTTCACATTTTGGAACCATATCGAGCATTTTTGTCATGCCTGCTTCTGATTCAACTTCAATGCTTTGCGTTCTTTTTGCCGTGCCTTCCTTGTGTGCGTATGTTTTCTTAGGCTCTTCTTTTAAAGAAAGATTGTTATTCTTAAGGAACTGTTGTATAATACTATAAGTCTTTCTTCCAAAGTTTCTAAGTCCGTACAATTCGCTAGGCGTCTTTCCAACTAAGTCACCAACTGTTCGGATATTTCCTAGTTTACAGCAACCCATCGCTCTTCTATCTAACATGTCCTGCGTTAAAGAGGTGTCAAGTGTTATCTCAACATCCTCGCCTACTTTTTTGCATGCTTTAGTTAGGTCGCAATCAATATTGTTCTTTAGTAAAAAATAGCGAACAGCATCAAGACTCGTTCTCCCAAAGTCTTTAAGATCCGTTAAATCGTTCACTGTTTTCTGAACCAAGTCACCAACTGTCTGGATACCTGCTGCGTTAAGAGAATTCATTAGTCTAGTTGATACGCGTACATGACTAACACCATCACGGAACATATCAGAAAATAATGTAGTTGTCTCTGTTATAGGTTCAGGATGTTCAATGATTTCCATATAGTCATCACGTATCTTACAACCTGCTCCTATACAATCAGCTATATCTTTTGCTTGTACAGGATCACTAGAAACTAATGTATGTATGACATACTTTACATGCACCTTCAGTGGCTGAGAGCCATTAAAAACATACGGGTAACTATTTCGACCAGCGTTAGTAAACTCGTCAAAGAAATAAGCTAAGAGAGGTGCTACCTTTTTTAAGCCTTTACACTCTAACTGATGTATTCTATCATGTGACAGCTTCTCCTTCTTTGCAATAGCTTTCAGAGTTTGTTTATCTATGAATCGAGCATATACTACTCTAAATAATCTCTTATCTGGGAGATCATATAGCTTTTTAAAAATAACATGAAGGGCTGTCGTTACAAGGGTCTCGTCATAAGGTACATCATTATAAGATCTTTTCATTTATTCCTCCTCACCTCAATCTTTGAATAACTTGCGAGAAATTGTTTCTTTAATCTCTTCGCGTGACTGACAGCCTTCTTCCGCACACACATGATCCATAAAAATTGTTTCTTGCCAATCTTCAAAAGATTGAGACATCAACCAATCATAAACTTTCTCCACAATTCTTTCCTTAGTTTGTTGGTCCATCATTCCTCCTCCTGCAATTCAAGGTATGCACCGACAGTCATTTCTCCTTTTCTTATTTCAATCTTAATCGGGAATTCCTGTTCCAGGTTATCCATCAATTCTTCAACTACTTGCTTAGCATATTCTACAGCATCTTGATAACTGCGGATAGTAACATAATCATAGCTCGTATCTAGAGACGGTTCAATTTCCCATACATCTATTATCTTGTCAGGACTTTCATTATCCGGTACAGGTTTTCCATGATAATCAGTATTCATTTCATACCTCCTCATTCATTCTTATAAAATGAATCAACAGCGCCTGTTTTGTCAATTACTACAATTACATTTATGCTACAACCTTTTTTACCAGGATTAAATAACATCTCAATGTCATCTTCATTTACATCAGGATGACCGCAAGCACAAGTAATGGACAACCGCCTACTTATAATATCAAACCCAGACGACCAATTTTTCTTACGACTCATCATAATGTTGAACGCACTCAGATCATCCGTTTCCGTGATATGAGTCAGTGTTGCGGTAAGACATTCCCCACAGTTTTCACACAAACCTGAAAAGTTGTTATCTTCCATCATTCCTCCTTACTTGTAAAGTGGTAAAAATTTGAATATCTTAGGATAGTCAATTTGCGGCAAATAAGCAATAGCAACTTCCTGATTATCCATCGAAGACTCAGTTAGTATTACATGTGGTATAAATGAACCCTTCATCTCTTCAAACTTAGCAGCATCTACTTTACAGATAACTTTCTTGAATGGACCAGGATCAAGCCATTGTTTCACTTCTGATGTATTCTGAAACTTCAAATACATTGCTAATGACGCATGAGCTGCAGCTGTAATAGCTTTCCCAAGAGGCACAGCATCTTTAATAAGTATGTATGCTTTCATTTCATACCTCCTACATAAAGCGGGCGTTAATTGCTTTCTTAAATTTATTGTATGTTTCTTCTCCTATGAGCTCTTCTTCTTTAAGAGCGTACAGTGTATAAAATTGCTCATGAGGAAGATTAGCTGGACTAGCAAGCATTAAAGCTTTACAAGCATTTGGATATAACAAATCCTCTATCCAGTCTAAAATCTTCTTTGCAGAAAGCTCGTGCTCTGTTTCAAAAAACTCGATGATGCCTTCAACAGTCTTTAAAGCTTCAATTTTCTTTTGCATGTCATCACGAGGTTTCTTATTCTTTTTGTGATACTCCATATCAAACGCTTCCTCAAACCATCTGTTTATGTCAGCAATTAAAATAGCTACTGTTCCCTCTGTGCCGGGAATGGGGTCAATATCCCTATAGGATTTGTATAGATCCTTGACTATACTAAAAAATGCTTGATTATACTTTTTGTCAATAGCATCCATCATTTTGTCAACTAACGCTTCTTGCTTTTTATCTTTCTTACTTTTCTTTGCCATTTATTACCTCCTCAATAGGTATTGTACCTATACTAGGAATAAGTACCTTAACTATATAATCTTTACAAGTAGCGAGCTGTTTATCAAGTAAGCAGGAGGAAAGAATCGTTTTTTGTGCTGAAGGTGAATAGCCCGCCCAATGCATAAAGTAGCGTAACTGCTCATCTTTACAACATGTGATGCACTTCTTGATCGTATTCTGTTTGACTAAGGACGACAGTTTCTCTTTATCAACATCTTTAAAGAATTCCTTAAATGCTTTCATGTCAACGAAACTTATCATATAGTCTAAGATACCAGTAGTATCATCTGAATTTATATGAACCGCACCTCTGCTGTAAACACAATCCGTAGCACCTCTATCAAAGAAGTAGTTGATGAGCTCTTTATCTTCGCTAAATAATACTTTTGTAATTATAGTTTGTCTTTTACAAGAAGCATTCTTTTTCTGTAGTAAGTAGTCGAGAGTAGGTAAATATACAGCATTATTGAATCTTGAAGCACCGTGACATACCTGCTCCAATACGAGTGTGGCGAAATTTTTCCTTTGATTCTCTGCAACAAACTTTTCGCCAAACTCGTATACTACTTTAAAGATTTCAAACCATCCTTTCTTTCTTACAGTATCATTGGTTAGCATGTCAAAAGAAAACCTAGCCACTAACGCACGATATACCCCCTCAGCTGTATCTTCTTTAATCTTCTCCCATTTATCACGAAAATCATCAAGTGCTAGTAACTCTTTTAAGAAAGAAAGATTGTTATTGTATACACATCCTTTCCATGCTTCGAAATAGGCTAAGTTGGGGCGGAGGTTGTGCTCCTTCAAATACTTAATAATATCTAGTCGACCGTGCCAAGCAACTAAGTTTTCAAATGTACAACTCCAACGGTTGTTACAGCGGAAATCTGTTTCTGATAGTAGAATCTTTCTTTCTGCCATAAAGTCCAAGATAGTCTGTACCGAAACATCAGGGTTCCTAACTAAGTTTTCTAATTGATTTATCTCAGTACGTACGGTATTTTGTAAGCTAGCAGTACTTAGATATGCATCAACCTCGTCAATCACTAAATGCTCTTTTATAACTTCCTTACTAGTCAATAAAGTTTTGTCTAATTGTTGAACTTTAACTAATGCGTCACGCGCACAATCCGCTGTAATTTTTATAGTAAATTGTCCATCAAAATGAATACTTACGTCATACTCAGGCATCTTTCCTCCTCAACTCTTTCAGCTGCTTAGTGAGACAAGAAACAGGCATAATAACAATAAACCAAAAAATTATATACAAAGCCAGGACTGTGTACAAATCTTCCTTAAGAGGAAAGCCTTCTTTCATAAGATAATTAACAGACATGATTAGACAAAACCATTGACCAACGTAGAGTCCTAGTTGAATACAGCCATGGAGTATAAGCTGCATAATATGCATTCCTTTCACGTCGAAGGTAAGCTCAAATCCAAAAAAGCACCACTTAGGGCTAATCTTTGTAATAGTAACCGCCATTGTAAATCCTCCTTAAGTTAGCGTAGCACCATTAGCTACAAGTAATTGTATAATACGATCTATTGTAGAACTCCCATAAAGAAAATGTAATGACAGTAATCTTTGTAATAAGCGTATGCCATTAACTACAGCGTTTACATCAGCACCTGCATTCACTAACATCTCCGCTTTAGAGTAGTTAGGATGATAACCTAAAAGAAGCAAAGCAGGGTATCCTCCTTCCTGTGCCTGATTAACGTCTGCGCCCGCTTCGATGAGCAAAGATATCAAAACTTGACTAGTGTCATATCGATTCCTTATAGAATAAGCAAGAGGGGTACCTCCTAAGGTATCGTTGATATTTGGATTCGCACCTGCTTCAAGAAGTAATTCAGCTATTTCTATCGCACTGTTCTGTAAAAGACTTATAGGGTTATGACAAGTACGCATTAGTGCCGTTACTCCATTAAGATCGCAGGCATTAGGCGCCGCACCTGACATTAAAAGGAATTTAGTGAGCTTTACATTTCCTGCTTTGGCAGCATCAATTAATTGATTATCAAGTGTGTTCATTGTTCTTTCCTTTTTCCTTAACTGTGACAGTCAACAACTGTAATTAAAGTATCACCAGGTAATCCATCAATTAACGTATTAACTTGACTTTCCCACTCTTCCGCTTCTTTTTCATCGGCTACCATACCAAACGAGCACATTTTGCCTTTCTCATACCATTGACCATCTTTTAAAATAGCAAAAGGCGCAAATGCTTGATTTACTGCATGCTGTACATAAGCTGCTCTTCCTCCATTATACACAAAAAACTTTTCAACGGGATCTCCCCAAATACTGCGCATTTCCGAAGTACGAAAAGCCAGTATCCACGGATGTTGGTTATATGCTTTTTGTGCTTGGTTAATGTTATCTTCACCAAATTCGTCTATTGTCTGCTCCCATGTTTTTGTAGGAGGGTCAATACCTTCAACAATCTTCTCAAATTTATCATATTTCTCAATTGCCACTTTTCTGCATTCCTCTCGCATACCCTCAATGTCTATTGCCTCTTTTCGTGCTTGATCAGAGCGCAAACCTTCGCCCGACTGTTCTGGTGTATTTCTGAAAGCGCCGCTTTGTCCTAACATAATGTTTTCAGGATCACAATCAGGTTTTAATCTGAAAAAGCCTGTCCAGCGTCCTCCTACTGAATACCAATCCCACTTACCATTAGGATTAGTCCAATAACCATACTGTCCTGTAGCTTCATCTTTATCGTAACCTATACCTTCCATGTATTCTTCAAATGACGCATAATCCGCAACAGACTTATCCTTATCTTTCTCCCACTCCTCTCTATATTCTTCCTCCGTACTCACAAATTCCCTATAGCGGTTATCTTCGCTACACTCATAAAATGGCTCTAACTGCTCTCCTGGATTATCACCGATAACATAAAGTAAGAAATGACTCATTTTACTCCTCCTCTCTGTTTCTTGTTCTCACTAAATCTTTCGCCAATTAATTCTTTGTATTGTTCGGGCAATGTCTTTTTAAACAACATATGCTTTAGAGTTGCATCTCCTACTATGTCTAAGAAATCATGAGGAAAAGGTGTAGGAAGGTATGAGTGCTTTTCAATAAACAAGTATTTTGCACATTCGTATGCTTCAGACTCTATAGCTATTCCTAGTGCATTCCCTCCCTCCGATAAGGAATACTTAAGCGTCTCCACTAAGTATTTCATGAACTCAAGATTGTCTGTTGCAGTCAATGTCCTAAATAACCAGGCTGGGTTGTAAGAAATGTCTGCGCCTGCTTTAACTAAAAGCTTATACATCTTAAGATTGTTGTTGCAAGCGCAAGAGGCTAAACAAGGATTAAGTGCTGCTTTTAAATCAACTGAATTGAGTAATTTCTCTGCATGCGTTAACATAATTTTAATAAGCTTGTCGTCGTTTCTAGCACAGGCTATCTTAATACATAACGCCCAGTCTATTGAGTCCTTCGACGTTTCCAACTCAGGGTCTGTTTTTATTCTGCTATAAACATAATCAAAACTGTCATGTGCTTGAATGTCGATAGAATGATAAAGAAACTGAAGAATGAATTTAGGATTCATAACAAAACTATCAACAATAAATTGTAACTTAGCTCGTGAAAGGCTCGTCGAGTTTGTTTGCTTTTTTTTCATTAAAACTCCAAAAATTTAGTACGACAATCATTCCTCATTACACACTGTTTACATTGCTTGTTTTTAGGAGAAAAAGCTTCTCCATAACAATTAGGCAAAACTTCATCTGTACTTCGAACAGCACTTCTCACATTCTTAAGTCCCTCACTAGCCAGACTACTGACCTCGCCGTGTTTATTAACAGCCATCCATCCTTCCTTTGTAGCTTTGGAATCAGCTCGAATATCCTCTTTATACCTCCAAGGAGAAGGCGGCTGTTGTAGCCTTTCTATACATTCTTCGTCTACAGTTTTTACTATTTCACTAAATATTATTTTAGAAAATTCTGCATACTTCTCTGGAACCAATGCTTTGAGTAATTCAGCTGCAACTACTACATACTCTCTACTTGTATAATGGTGTTTTATTATCGCCAGGTTAATCTCAAAAAATACTCCCATTTCAACAAGCTTAGCATATAACTCAGGGTCCGTTCTTAAACAGATACATTTGTTAACTTCTCTCTCATACTCTCTATCCTTCACTGCTTGTCCAAAGAATGCCTCTAGTTCAGCTTTTCTTGTAAAGGTAAGAGTAGCTATAGCTTGAAGACTTGCTAAAGACATCCTAGAAGCAACATTTTCAAGAAAAGGCTGCCCTATTACATCATATGTAGCAGAGGGGTTATTTATTAAAGGTACTAATAAATTACTATAAATAGTTGCGTCACCATAGTAAGAATAATCATCCTTAAATAACATGTCTACTACATGAGTAGTTATCTCTACTCCTTTTCTGTTAGGTGCTTTTTTAAATTTAACTGATTCTATGCCTTCTTTTAGTACTATTTCAGAAGTATCTGAAAGCCACGATAAACCTGACCAGTTAGTTTCTCTATAAAACTGTAACCTATCTGTTTCATGTACTGCCTTAGCTGAAGGAATCCTAAGTAGTCTTTTCATTTATTCCTCCTTCATTTCTGTTATAAAAACGTCACAAATTCTTTGTGCTTCTTCTTTAGCCTCTTCAACAGTTTTATGGAAAACTTCTCCTCTTTTAAGACAATCTAGCTCATGTACTAATCTGAAGTGTTTGTTGTCGTTTGATGGTACTCTTTCAATATAAAACATAATAAGATTTCCCTGTTTTAATTCAAGCCTTCCCCAATTTTTTCGAGATGAAATATGATAAAACCATAACAGTTTTCTATCCATTATACCTCCTCACTCTCCATACAAGAGAGGCTATATATATTGCGGTTACTGAAACTATACAAATAAATAGTCCAATATAACCGCTTAGGTCCTTGTGTAACTTGCGAGATTGGTCATCACGCAATTCTCTTGAAGTATCATACCTTTGATGTAGTTCGATTACTTTAGTGCTCAAGCTAAGTAGTTCTACCACCTGTTCACAAAGCTGGTCACATACATCATCTTTTACATTATGTTCCACTTGAACACCTCCAATAATAAAAAATAAACCTTGTGAAGATTTCTTAGTCTTTCCACAAGGTTCACACAAAAACGTAGCAAATAAAAACTTAGTGTTAACTACACCACGCTCTAAGCGTTGAGAGGATATCATCACCATTCTCTCTCAATAAAGCTGTAACAAATGCAGAAGTTAAATGACAAATATCATTTCTTTTCAACATCTGATGGCTTCTATAACCCGACAACCAGCAAAATTGCCTAGTAAGTTCCGCAAGAGCAACGTCAAACATAATGGTTTTGTCTTTACAATTTATTTTAATTTCTTTTTTACCTACATCAGATATACCTTTGTGGCAATCAGCTGGATCATCATAATAGCCTTTCTTAATAGTAACAAGTGATCCAAGTAACTGTACTTTTAATGTTCCTTCTGTTTTGGAGGTGTTACTAGAAGAGGCGGCAAGGGGGAGGTCCTGCTTGAGTTGCTCAAAAGATTTTCTTTGAGTTTTAGGAGGTTCCTGAACTTGTCTAGAGTCCTCTTCAATTTCATGATTTTCAACTGTAACCTCCTTAGGTATAGTCTCTTCATTTACAATAGGTACTTCAACTTTATTCGCTGCATCAAACTGCTGTTGTACTTCTTCCAAATGCACAAACCATCCAATAGCAGTCGATATTGCATCTATAACTTTTCTATTTTTCATATCATAGATTTTTGTTTTAGGACAACCTGTAAGTGTGGAGGCTTCACTTACAGTTACATAACCTTTTTCTCTTACTACTACTAACTCTTCTATAGCTGCTCTTCCTTCAGCTGTCGAGTCTTCCTTAAAGTAGTCAAGCAACTTTCCTATGTCTTTATTACGTACATGTTTTACTTTTTTCGCTTTTTGTCTTACATCTGTGTCACCTTCAGGATATTTTCTAGTTAAGTCTAGGTGTAACTTCTTTTTTGCTACTCGACTAATCTGACCGTTTGTCAACTTTAGTTTTTTTGCAACAGTGCTTAAAGGCACCCATTCAGTATTACTGCCGTCAAACTTTACTATATTTTTAGCAACAGTATCCTCTTCAGGGAGACAAGTTTCTTCTACAAAAGCATCTACAGTTTGCATAGTGTCTCCTTTAAGGTGTTCTTCTGTTTCTACCATGTTTCTTATATCCTCTTGTTTATAAAAAGGAAATCTACTGCCTAAAGAAGAACACATTGCCTTTATATTATATAACTTGATTAATCTACTAAAACGTGATTTACTTATCTTGTATTTCTCTCTAAGGTCACTACTCATGACATAACCTGAAAGTGCCATATTCTTTTTGACTTTGTTAACCCGTTCTTTTTGCTGTTTGCTTTTAGCTTCAATAGTTGCAAGTGCCTTTTCTGATAAAACTGAAGTTCTTTCACCACTTTTATCAAAGCCTTTATAAACAAAAGCAATCCCCGTATCCAGATAATCTAAAAGAGAGTCCTTTTCTATAAATAACTTAGACTCAATACGTATACTATCAACTTTGCCTAATCTAATAAGTCTATAAATAGAATAACTGCTTTTCCACTTCCCTAGTGCAGTAGCTTCTTTAACAGTAACAAAATGTTTATTATTTATTAACGGCATACTATCTCCTTATAACATGATTATTTGTATACTCTCTTTTTTCAGCTTTACCTTTAGCCTTTTCCTCCTTTTTTCTTGCTAAAAGTAGCTGCTCAAAAAAATACCTGGTTCTTTTATCCTTAATTTTAAAAAGCATTATACCTAGCTGAGCAGTAGAAAATTTGCATCTTTGCATAACATTCATAACGTCCTCATTAGTGAGAACCTGCTGTCTCGCTATAGCAATGCTGCTTCCTTCATACTCAAAAAGTTGCTTAATAAAATCTCTATAGGATACATTCTTCTCTTTGTTATTACGGTGATTAAGCTCCTTTTTTGCTTCCACTAATGCTCCATGTAAAATCTGATTTATATCTGCTCCAGCTTCAAGGAGAGGTTTAATCAAAACTGTATTTTTCTTTGATCCTACAGTCATTGAAGCAGCTGTAAGGATAGTAATCCCGTTTGAGTATTGCAAAGGTTTTTGCTTAGGGCTAAAATTCGTGCACTCTTCCATATACTTAAGTAAAAAAAGACATATGTCATGAAAACCTTCGCTTGCAGAAACTGCGAGTGCTATAGACAGTTCCGTTTGAAAGCCAAAAGAAGTCCCGCAGCGTCTTAACTTCTTTAAAATGTATTCAGTAAGCTCTAAATCGTTTATTACGACCGCTGCTATAAAAAGAGTTAAGGGTCCTCGCTTTACAGGGCTATGCCATTCAAAATGAGAAACATAATCTGTACTTACAACAACCTTAGCACTATCTGTGCCATACGATAGGAAAGTAGACGTTGCTTTAACAAGATTAAGGTTTTGCCTAATCATTTGTTTAACATGGCTTGACTTTCCTTGTAAAGCAAGGTGTATTACTATCTCATTTTGTAACTGACCATGTACTATCTCTAGATTAATATTCGCTAAACTGGGTTTGTGCTTCACCTTTGGAGGGGTATCTGGTTTTGCTGCTACAACAAGTTTCGCTATTTCCCTTGCGAGATCTTTTTTCATGCTTCCTCCTATTAGTAAAATTAACACAAACTTCTTCAACTTTGTAGTACTTCATAAGAACATACTCACCTGTAGGATAAGGCAACCATACAAACAGTTCCCAAAAGAATAGTTCAATCACATTCATTAGTATCTCTATAAATATACTTAACGTTGGGTGCAAGTAAAGACGACACTTTTGTATGACTAAGTTTCGGTGCTTTCCTTTTCTTGCGCCCTTTAATCTCAGAAGCATTAAACATTGATTGTAGTATAGCTTCCTCTACACATTCTACTGTTGCTTCAAAGTACCAATTAAGTGCATCATCATCCCAATCTCTTCCAAATCTGTCATCCTGGCTTGTTGTAAAAGCAAGAGAAAACTCACCACTGTCTGTAGATGCAAATCCTCCAACTCTTCCTATACCCATAGCAGCCCTGGAAGCTATCCTACTAAGGGTAGAAGACTGCAGAAATTGCTCGACAGCAATAATAACAATTATAGATCCACCTGACTTTCTTTTATTAGGTTTTTTACCTAAGAACGGCCCAAGCACTTTCCCTCCTACAGTAAGATTGTGCCTAAGCCCAAAGTTAGCTTGGACAAGTACACCTAGGGCTCCATAGTTGTTGTGGACTCTAGAAGATGTACCAATTCCTGCTGAAAAGTCAAAAGACATCATGCCAATACCAGAACCTACACTGCCTTGCTGGAAAGGTTTATCACTTAAGTTATCAAGAGCTGCTTGAACATCCTCTGGAGTAGCTTTAGTTAAAGATAAATAAGAATTATCGGTTTCTGCTACAACAGGCATAGGCAATCCATTAGAGTCAATAAAGTCATCAATACTGTCTTCCTGTCTTAAAAGATTATCAAACATTTCATTATATACTATGCCTACAGATAAAGTATTAGTAAGAACAATAGGAGAAGAAAGGGAACCTGTTTCTTTCAGCTCATGTAAACCTGTCATTTCTCCAATACCATTAATTACAGCACAGCCTGCACTATACCACATATCTTCCTTAGAATCAATTATCGTAATGCCACTAATGTTACCTTTTTCATTGTTTGTGTGCATGCCAACTTGTACATCTTTGACATCTATAATTGAGTTATGTTTACCTTCTTTAAATCTTCCGATTTTTATCGTTTTACCATTACTAAGTTTAATCATCAATCCCTCCTTTGAAATTTACAATGGATGTCATGCAAGAGTTCTTTATCATTTATATCTAGCAGAGTAAACATATTTTGCACAAACTTGTAAAGAGAGTGTGCTACGTCCTTATAAAAATCTTTGTTATCTTTAGTGTATAACTCTTCACCTAATTTAGTATAGTCTACAGTAAACAAACGTCCTTTCACGTAACTAGCTAAACTATACAACAGCACGTCAGCCATAAACCTGTATATTGTTTTAGGGTATATATCAACTGAAGACATATTGCAAATGTACGAAGGCAATATACCTTTAAATACTAACATAGTTTTGGTAGTAAAAGGCAAATATATTGCTATAATATGCATAAAGCGACACTGTGCTATAACAAGTTCTTTAATGTAGGCAGGATCCATATTCGTAACTTTACATTCCCAGGTAGTATCTATATACTCATGACGCTGCATAAGACGAGTAAAGTTTTGTGTATAAGCTAAGAGAAAGGATGACGTTTCCGGGCTAAGCATTGCAGCACCGTTCATTATCGCGAGTCCTTCTTTTCTTGTTGCTAAACTTGACCACTCCACTAAAATAGGTGATGGAGGGATAGTGATTTCTTTCTCCATGGTAACTATAAAGTCTTCAATAACTCGTTTGGGGCGTGCCCTAAAGTTAGCCATCAGGATCATCCTCCAGTCTTTTTTGATGCTTTTTTCTTCGGGAGTACTTTGTTTTGTCCTCTATTACTTTTTCTGGAGGAACTGGTAGTTCTTCCCGTGCCTTTTTTCGCATTACCTTTAGGACATTTGGTTTTCGTTTTTTCTTCTTTTTCATTTTTCTGTCCTCCAAAAGCTAACCTCTGAAGACCTTTACAAAAGTCTTGTAAAACATTTTTAGCCTGAATCTCTATTTCTTTAAGACAGTCTTCAGCTATCTTCTTCTTACCGGATAGTCTAACATTGTCCTTAAAAGCTGCAATAGCTTCTTCATTGGGGACATCTGCATTGAACCCTAACGTATACTCATCCATTATCACATAGAGCATCTCAGCTACTAAACTAACTTCTTCCTTTGTTATGTCTTTCTTCTGCCTTCTTATTAAAGTTTCAATATCACTCTTTCTCATAATATCCTCCTAACTAAAAACCTCTTTTTGAAAAGGCGGCTTAGTCTGTTAAAAGCTAAGCCGCCTTTCTTCACTATTTTACTCGGTAACCTGTCCTTGTTGGTATAAAGTCCCACTCATCGTGTTCTGGCACTGGATGACTTGCAACGTAACTAATAAGACTTGAAATTACTTCATTGCAATTATTGCAGTCCTCCGGTTGTTCATTTCCTAGACATCTTGTTCCACATTTTTTGCAAGTTGTCATTATTAACCTACCTGTGCCATTTCTTTTTCAACCTCTTTCTCAATCTCTTCTTCTTCCTCAGGAGTAAGAATTTCTCCATCTTTCTTCATAAAACGATCTACTCTTTTTTGAACTCTCAACGTTACTGCAATCTTCTTTCTTATATCTTCTTTCTTTTCAGCAATCATGCCTACGCTAAACAATGCTTTGTTTGCGCATCTGATATACATACTAAGCCTTAATGCACCATCAGTAGCTACATCATATAAGTTTGTCTCACTTATATACTCAAAGAAATCAAGATCAACCTGATCAAATACCAAAAGAAGGAAAGCTGCAACATTAGTAGCATTAGGGTCCTTTTTAGAATGCACTACAAAATCACTAAGTGGTGCTTTTCTTTTTGTCAGAAGATAGTACTTCATGAGAATGTGAGTATCATCATTTATAAGCAGCAAATCTTCCAGTTTAGTGTCCTTAAGAATCTCAAGAATTGTAATTGCCTTCATAACATGTGAATATTCTGCATTTGGGTCAGCTTTAGTAGCTGCTTGTGTTTTTGTAAGAATATCAAGCAACTCATCTTTGGAAGAACGCAATAACTGAAATACAGCTGAGGTATCTGTAGGAGAAATTAGCAAAGGACAACCCGATCCTGGAAAGTATGTCACAAATCTTTCTTTTGTTGCAACATCAAACACCTTACCTGTTCTAATACTTCTAAGTAACAAAAAGAAATTTATACAACGAATCATACTTAGCGGAACAGTAGATGAATGCGATCCTGGAATCAATTTTGAAAACCTTGCAGCTATGACAGCAAACTGTAAACAGCTTGGAGCAGTGTTTAGTTTTTCTGCAAAGTATTCAACAATGTCGTCCTCGTATTCCGGAAAATGTTGGCTCAAATAAAAAGCCTCACACCCTTTTTCAAAAGCAGCCAGTGTCCTTTTACCGTCAAGGTAACGAAATAACGTATAATTCTCTTTCAACTTATCCATTAGCTTCCTCCTTTTGCTTCTCCTCAAGATGTTCTACATAGCGAGTAATCCTTCCCATCACACGTTTGCAACGTTTCAAATCCTTTCTTAAATTGTCGTCTTCAGTTTCAATTGCAGTCTTAATCCCAGTCTCAATTGTACCCATTCGTACATGAGCTGCTGCAACAAATAATCGGTTCTCTGAATTCAAGTACTTTTCATGTGCAGGAACAATTTTATCAAACAGAAGAACAAGCCACGCTAAGTAGTCAGAGCTATGCGCTTCCATTTTGATTTCTTCTGTTAGTTCCTCAATTGCACACTTTTCAAGATCAGTTGTTATAGCCTTCAATTCCATTTCTGTTTTAGCAGCAATGTAAAACTTGAGTAACGGACTAAGCGCTTTCTCCGTCCTCAAAGCTTTCAACATCTCTTTATCATAATTCTCTTCAAGGAACTGAATCAACTGGCTTGAACTACAAGCTCCAGAATCAGGAACAGTATTATTATAAATGCGACGCAGTGTTTCAAGCTCTCTATGAAATAGCTTGCCTGCTTCTTCTGTCTCTCCTTCTGCTTCAGTTGTGCTTTTTGTTTCAGAAGTTTCCAATAAGCTCTGTCCATGCTTTAGTCTCCTACAATTTAAAAGAAAGTTCACTCTTTCTATAAACTCAGGGGATGACTGATTTTTGTCAATAGGGATAACTTTCGTACATCTTCCTGACATAATGGAAAAACTGAGAAGAGAGTTAGCATCTGTATAAGGACAGAGAGTCTCCAGTATCTCTTCTTCGTTAGCAGGGAAAGCTTTTATCAAATAAAAAGCTTCAATGCCTTGTTCAAATCCCGATAGTGTTTTCCTTTGCTTAATTCGATCCAGCAAAGTTAGTCTTTGTTTTTCGTTCTTGGTTTCCATTTGTTTCCTCCTTGGCTCTTGTTTTTAAACTCTGTTCTAAGATATTTCTAACAGCTTTAGTTTGAATCTGTTTGAAAAGAAGAAGTTTTATCACTTCCGCTGGTATGTGTGGTAGTAGTTGCTGAATCTTGTGCGAAGCAGTACGTTTACACATAACATATCTTCCTAACATATTAAAAAAGCGTTCATTGATTAAAAAAGTTGTACACTCTTTAAACCCCGCACAAATAATATATTCATTAGGATCATCATACCACGAAAAATCTGTCCAGGAATGGTGTTTGTAGTAATCGTATCTAATAACGTAAACACTAGCATCGTTTATAGCATCCTTGTCCAACCAGTTTGTTTGCGTATAGTAGTGTTTTCTGATTGTATAAGCCTGGTCTACTTTCATTAAATCAAATCTACAATGATGTCTAAAAGCACGATATCGTAGATGCTCACTACTATCAGTAAAACAATCTAGATCTTGCCAACGCACAGCTGAATAGTAGTCTTCTCTTTCCCACCATTCAGTTGCTTGTTTGAGAGCTAAAAAATCTGAGAAAGTTGTAACGTCGCGGTCGCGACGGTATCTAAGCCAGTAGCCCTTCTGCTTTATAAATTCTTTGACAAATTCGAGCATTTTAACAAGTTGTTTTGCAGCATTAGCCTCATTAGTGAACGTATTTGTTAAGGAATGTTTGTACTCTTTTTCTGTTTTGAAGACCGTGACGATTTTTCCTTCTGTCATTTAACCTCCTTTCACTTTGTCTAGCACAGTCTGTAATGTGATAGGCATGTAGTTTAGATTTTCAACTGAAATATTCACAAACACATTATCAGAATCTTCTGACTTCCAGATTAAAGGTACTTTATTGTGCATGTGTCCATGAATGTTAACATCAAACATTGTTGTATCAAGCTCATAACCACTTTTCCTGTAACCTTCACATCTCCTAGCTGTTAAAGGTTTATGACTGAATACAAAACGTATTCCTTCATGCTCATAAAACAACGAAACTATTCGCCTAATCTTTTTACCCATCGGTTCAGTTAATACAGTTACATTTAAGTTTTCTTTAAACCATTTAATAGAATTTCTATCATGATTTCCTTTTACTATGAAAATCTGCCCTCTAAGACCCTTTAAACGATCACACTGGTATAAGTCTCGGATGAAAGCGAAATCGCCTAGATGCAATACAACATTATTGTCTGAGACGGTATCATTCCAATTATCATATAGTAGTCTCATCCAATTTCCAGGTCTATTCGTTTTCGATGTAATTTGCCAATGAAAGAAGTGTGTATCACTTAAAAGGAAAATTGACGGTTTTACCTCTAAGTCCATCTTCACTCTCCTGATTAACTTTTATTATCAAAACATAGTTGATTATTGCCTTCACACTAACAGGCAACCCTTTTTTTAAAAGTAACGCTGAAAGCAGACTACTAGGCAAAAGAGATAATAATAACATATGATTAATGCATACACGAATACCACCGTCCGTAGACTCTAGAAATGTTAAGAGTTTCTCCGTAAAATCATCAGTAATAAAAAAAGATGGTGCTATTCTAAAACCAGTATGCACTACTGTTAAACTAGTATCCTTTATCCAATCAGTATCACTCCAGTCACTACTGTTATAATATTGTAAGCGAATAACAGCATTAGAATCATTTTTAGACGTCTTTCCTTTTGCTGTTGCGTAACCCACATGCCTATAGTATTTACGTCGCTGCTCGACATTACCAAATTGTATTACATTAACGTCTTGAGGATTTTTAGCATAGTAGTCCTCTCTTATACCAGCATCCTTATCCCTGCCAGCATCTTCATCTTTCCAATGATGCTCTTGATAGTAGCATCTTCTTACACCACTGTCTTTATCTTTCTTCGCGTCTGCGTCTTGCCACCTTCCTGCAGAATAATGTGCCTTTCTTGTTGCAGGATCTTCGTCTTTCTTGGCATCCTCGTCTTTCCAACCCTTACAAGAGTAGTAACGTCTCCTATCTTTAGCAACAGGACTTGCTTTGTCTCCTATCTTTGTAGGCCACTTATCACTACTTTTTAAGTAATGCTCTCTAATATAAGCCGCTGAGTCACCTACTGCTGCACCATCTGACCAACCTATTGAATGATAATAACAAGCTCTTACATTAGGGTTAGGGTCGACACTCATAGCGTCATCCTTAGATGTAATTGCATAAAAACATCTTTCTATAGTCTTACGAGAAGTTTTAAAAGAGTCAGGAGGCTTTTGAAGAGTGTCTCCTGCTAACGTAGCAGCATTTACAACAATATCATAGTATGCTCGTATACTTCGCATTAATCCTCCAGTTTGTCTTTTTCATCCATACACTCAACCATAATCTTTTTAATATGTTCGTTAATAGTTATGTGGAATAACAATTCAGCTAATACTACACTATCAAAAGACATAAAAAGATTTTTAAATACATCCTTTGGATAAGGATCTCCTGTAGTCGCTGTATTATAACCGAGAGGTGGCTTGACTCCTTGTTGTGACAGTATTAGACTACTAGTTGCAAGGAAGTATTCAAACGCTTTGAAGAAGGCATCATTTATAAGAAAAGTCTGACACTCCATAAAACCTGCATGTATAACACTAGGCATATTACAAGTATACCATCTAAAATCTGTCCACGAAGTCGAACGAAAATATGCAAGAAGAACGGGAACACATCCTGATTCATGGAAAACAAAATCTTTCCAAGATGTGCTTAGATAATAAGCGATTACAAGTCTAGAGTCTCGAGCATCTTTCCACTCTACAGGAATGATTCTTTTTAGCTGCTTAGGGAGTAATGCTCTTCTCTTGCTTACCATAATAAACCTCCTTATGTAAAATTTAATTTTCTTTTAAGCTTCCCTTTAGGATCACGCACTTTTGCAGGCTCAGGCTCAATGCCTTGTTTTTTATCAAGAGCAATCTTAATAATTTGTCTAAACTCTGCTACCTTTGATTGCAATAGTAGTACTGATAATAAAGTTTCATCTGCTTGTGAAAGAAACGTAGCAACTTTATCAAAATACCTGTCCTTTGCTTGACTGTGATACTCCTGTTCTAAATAAACATAGTCGTCACGATAAGAGGTACGAAGCGCTCCGGAAATACTTTCAAAAAACTTGTCAGGTCTCTGAAGATAAATAGCACCATTCTCCAAACGATTGTTTAAATATGAAAAATCACAACGGTATCCTGCAATTAACGTAGGAATCCCCGTTTTAGTTTCTGCAAGTTTTTTAATTATTTTAGTTATGTTATCTATTTTAACAAATGTATCGCTATGATGGATTCCATTAAGAATCACCATAATATCTTTATCAGCATACCAGTCGTTATCTTTCCAGTTAACACTTTTATAATAACCAATTCTATGTTCATTGAATGGATCATTCTTTGCTAAGGCCCAACCATTTTTAATGTAATGCTCCCTTCGTACTGTAGGAGTTAACGAATAAAATACTTTTACATTATTCATATATTTAGGATGCGCTCTTATAGCACTCTCCTTTATTGCAGATGCCTTATCCTTTAAGCATTCTTCTGGAAAACCTTTAGCCATGTAATATACGTATCTAATGTCAGGATTAGTAACAAGCGCCATGTCAGGGTCTTCGGTTATAATAGTGTATATAAGCTTTTCGACCACAGAAGACTCTTTCATATCCTTGAAAGCTTCATAGTGCTCATCACCTTCTGCAGGCATTTTTAGTATACCCATTTCTTTTAACGCCATCATTAGTGTAGTAAAACATTTTCGTTCAACATTAGTAGGTATCGTACGATCAGGAAAGTTACAACCTTGTTCGTCAGAGGACAATAATCGTTGTAGCTTTTTAAAAGTTTTATTAATTATACTTGAACTCATTTAAACCTCCTACTCGTCACGTCTATACATAGTAATCTCTAATGAAGTTCTATATCCTAAATAACAAAAAGCTTTTGCTGCAAACTCAAAGTGCGCTTCAAAAGAAAGAGTTCCTCTTAGAAAACGAGTAACTGTTGTCTTTGATACATTTAGCTTTTCATGAAGACTTTCTACAGGTATCTGTTCAATCTCTAAAGTAGCGAGTAACTCTTCACATATGTCATTCCTATAACACTCTATTGTAAAACCTGGATCTTTTTCGTACTTTTCCATTATTTCTTTAAAACCCTTTCCCCACTTAGTAGGCGGTTTATCTAAGATTTTAACCATTAGCTTCTCCTTCTGACTGATTCCTTAAAACTAAAAGATCTGCAAAGAATTCTCTTGCGTAATCCTTATCACATTGAAACATTAGAGCAGTTATCTGTGCTGTAGAAAACATTGAGAAAAATTTAATGTAATGGGGTCTATGTGGTTCCCAATAATCCGACCAGCCCTCCTTCCAAACATATTTACCGTTTTCCCATCTACGATGTCTATATCTATGCTTTTTAAACAGTTTTGTAATACCTGTTTTATTAGTAGCAAGTTTGGTAGCAAACTTCGTCAGGCCTTCAGTCTTTTGAAAATCTTTACAATTAATAATACCTTGAACAACTACATTCATTTCTTTGTCTTCATACCAATCAAAATCTTGCCACCTGTCCTCTCTATAGTAATTAATTCGAAATTTAAAGAATGAATCATTCTTTGCTAAAGACCAACCTTTAGCGTTATAGTGTTTCTGTCTTTCTTCCTGAGACCAACGTTCAACAGGAATGCCTGATAAGATATCAGGTTTTGCTTGAAGGACAGCACTTTGAAAAGGGATACTAGGTACCTTTAATACATCAATATCTTCAAAGTCACCAGAAAGGTAATAACAAAACTTTACAGAAAGTTTAGGATCTTTCTTCATATCAATGTCTTTAGTCAATAAAACATAAAGCATCCTTTCAAGTTCAAGGGAAGAAGTCTTCAAAGTAGCAACTATATCTGGAGGCATAGTGAGGCCACAGTCCACTAAGGATTTAAGAAAAAAGGCTAAAGGAGCCCAGGAATTGCTGAAGGTATTATTTATACAAGTCAATGCAGAACTATTGCCTGCTCCCGAAGAATAACCTTCAAGCTCTAACGCTTTATTCTCAATAGGACTTTTATTAGGGTCAACTATGAAAGCACTCATACCTTTCCTCCTTTACTTGATGCTCGCCATCTTATAAATAAATATGAAAAAACATGCTATGACTCCAAAAATTAAAAGATACTCAAACGAGTTATTAACAACCACAGCCCAGGTAATTATTTCTTGTGTCATTCTTTCCTCCTTTTAACGTTGTTTAACATTCTTGTACTTTTCTGATTCATCAATAATAACTTCGACTTTCTCATGCCGGTTACACAGATCCTCTGCCAACTGTTCTGCATGCTCTTTTTTCATCAAACCAGTATGTACCCACTCGCCGAACTCAGGATTAACCTGCCGCCAATATTTGACACGATAAATCATTTCAAGCCTCCTTCTGACATTTCTTGCTTAACAAGCACTTCCTTAAAGAACTCTCTTATGTATTCTTTTTTTGTACTGAACATTATTGCAGTATTTTGCGCAGGGGACAACAATGAGAAAAACTTGATAAACTGCGGTTTGATTTCTTGCCAACGTGCCTGAGAATGCTTGGTAGCCCAATAAAGTGTATAAAATAGTTTCTCCATGCCTGTTTTATTAGTAGTTAACTTAAGCGCAAACCTTTGCAAACCTTCCGTATTTACAAAAGAAGGGCACAACGTTATGCCTTCTTTTATCAAATCCATTTCTCTATCACAGTACCAATCGTAATCCTTCCATTTTACAGAGTCATAGTACAATCTTCTAAACGAGTAGTTAGGGTCCATTTTAGCTTCAGCCCAGCCCTTCTCATTGTAATAAGCCCTTCTACGATCATCGCTTAAAGCATAAATTGAAACTTGATCTCTTAGTCCAGGTTTTCTTCTTAAGGCTAACCTTTCAATTACCACACTCTTAGTTTTTAAAACGTCGGGATCAACAAAATCAATAGACAAATGATAACAGAATTTAACTTTTAATGATTTGTCTTTTTTACAAATAGGATCACTAGTAGCTAACGCATATAGCATACGTTCCAGTGTACAGCCTGCTTTCATGTCATTAAGTAACGCTTCATTTATACTAAGACCAGAATCGAACATAGTCTTAAATAATAAAGCTGTAGGTATCCATTTTTGTTCACTAGATGTTAGAAGGTGATTTACCTCCATTACGCATGGTTGACTTCGTCCCAACAACCGAGATAGCGCATCTGCCTGAGTACTTAATTGACTGTTACTTTTTTCATAAGCCATTCACATCACCCCTTACATTTTTTGCATAAAAAAAAGGATAGCTGATTAGAGCTATCCTTATAAAGAGAGGGTAAAACTAGAAGTTTTACATTTAATAAAAACTCTAAACATTACTTAGTTGACGTATTTCTTTTTTCAATATTGTTAGAAGCTTTGTGCGTCTTGCTTCTAACTTACTTCTCTTCATACCTAAGTAAGCACTATCAAACATGGTTACAACTTTATTTAAACTAAAGAACGGTACTACTGTTTCACGTGTTGCTTCTCTTCTAATTGCATTCAGACTATGGTCAGCCATTTCAACATTTAGACAATGAATCTCTGCAAGTAAAGAGAAAATCCGTTCTTCAGGCTCAGTCACTTTTTCAAAAGGTGTACATCTTGTACAAGCTACACCAAAAGCAAAACTATCCTCTTTCTCAACGAAGTCTGTATTTAATGGAGCCTTTGCAGCCATGTTAAAAAGTGCTTCTTCACGGCCACTATGTATAAAATCACCAGTTACATATTTATTAATAATTGCATTAATTTTTTCTTGATAAGGTACAAATTCTATAGGTAATGTTAGCCCGTAGGGGTAATACATGCCGCCCTCCTTTAAACGTGAAAAAAGGGATAGGATTATTAAATGTCCTATCCCCATTATGTTACTTAATGAACTGTTGCTTCTTCGTCTTTCTTAGAATCTAGAAGTTTTACTACCTGGCCGTTGAGAGTAGGAACCTTTTTCTCTAGTCGTTCCCATATGGAAGATATGCACTGTAATTCCATTACAGCACAGTCTTTAGCAAGTTCTCCTGTAAATAAAACATGTAATGGTGCTTCTTTGTTTTCCTGGTAGAATTCATCTACAGCTTCTGCAAGTACCTCTTGATTATTATTCAAAAATTCGTCAAGCTCTTCTTCACTACAAGAATTAAATGGTCGCAGGACTGCAGCTTTGATTCCCTTCACAACTTCTTCTTTCTTTCCTGGAAACATGTTCATTAGTTATCTCCTTGTTTTTTAAATGATTCATCCATTATTAGTGATATTACTCCAATAAAAGGGAGTTTGTGTTTATTTGTTAGCTGAAACTCAGCCCACTTCCCAAATCCATCGTTGCACAAAAGATACTTTAACCCCCTTTTAATTCTTGTAAAGATACTTCTACTCGGCCTGAGAAATACAGTTGCATGCACATCATTAAATTCTCCATCATACTCAAACGTAAGAAGAAGCTCCTCATTGGACAAAGTGAGTGTAAGCTCATTTGCATAAAATGTGTAATTGTCAGAATAGGTGCTTTCTTTGTTTTCATCTATCTTGCTTACCATAGCAAGAATATCTTTTTTGTATCCCGAGTCATTGTCTAGATTCCACGAATGCCAGTACCATTTAGCTTGCTTTCCTTTAATGTATTTGATAGCATCCAATGCTCGCTGATAAAATGTTTTATAATTATCAAGAAAAGCTGATACATAAATTAAATTATCTTCGGCATCATAATACAATGCTAACATTGTATGTGTATAATCAACACATGAACAAGGGATAATGTTAATACGATCTTTCCTAGCCATTGCTATCACCTCACTTTAAACGTTTGCTACTTCTTTTTCGCAGTAAACCTCACTTATTTTCTTTTGTTGAGCTGCTTTTGCTTTTTCAACTTGTTTAATAACTTGCTGTCTGCAGTCAACTAACTTCTTCGTATAGTTTTGTTTTCTCTTCATCAACAACGTTAACATTTTCTTTAAAGGAGTATTCGTTGTTCTGAAAAGAAATAAACCTAACCTTTCTGTATTCTGAGAGAATAAGCCTGTAACAATTAATTGACTCGGTTTAAGACTTTCAATTGTTGTACCCTCTCCTGCCATCCTAGAAAATTCAGCAACCTCCTCATTTGTTAATTCGTCTACTTCGCCTAAGAATAACTTAACTAGCATGGAAGAAAAAGGTGCCAGTGTTTCTAACTTTTTGTCAAGCATATAAGGATATAGTGGCGCTAGTGATTCTAACTTTTCAACTGTAACGGTTGCTTTAAGTAACTCGTTTACATAAATACTCAACATTGTGTGATAATCGTCTGTAGGAGAAACCTTATTGTCCATATCTTGTCTATTATCAAGGCTATACCTCTGTGCTTCTCCCCAGAACAACTTAAAAGGATACAGCCTGCACGACTCACTTACAAACGGTGTTAAGCTTTCCAACCCGTCTGCAAAAAAGAGATGTTCCTGATAGTCTATTTCAATCTGACGCCAAGCCTTGTCACAGTAAGAAAAGAAGTCTAATTCTGTCGATCTCTTTTCAATAATTGACTTAAACATAGGATGTGCTACTAAATATGGATACATTTCAATAGGCTCGCCTAGTTGCTTGTATAAGTAGTAAACAAACTCCCATACGTGCGACTGGTAATCTGCCAAAGGAGCATAGTAACTTAATTGTTCAGTAGCTCTTAGGCAGAAAGCTATTAAATGTTTACTCGTATTTTCCTTATCTTTTCTTGCAAGAAGTATAGGAGCTATTGCATGAAGAGCAGGAAATATATGACGTCTATCACTATAAGTTACCTGATTGCCAAAATAGGTACAGAACTCCTCTGCTGCACCCGAAAGCTTTGCATCTTTTGCAAGAAGGAACGTGCTCAGCGATACTCCCTTTTTCATACTCCGGTTTTCATGGCTACGTGCTATAGTAGCCCCTGTAGCAAGAAACACGTCACGTCTTGTATCTAACATAAAGTCTGCAGGCGCATCTTCTCCTTTACGCATAAGAGGAAAGTTACCTAAAATTTCAACTGATTTTAATTCTCCTCCGTCCTCCATGGAAAGAACAAACAATGGATAATAAAGATCGGCCATCCCTTCTGTTTCTGGAACAGTTATGATTAGAATAATGTTATTAAGTATTTCAAGCTTTACAATAGGTACACTTATCTCATTAAATACTACTTTAGGGGAAAGAAGCTTAGACTCCAATAATTCGTTCATAAAGTTAATCCACCAAGCTTCTACGGGGTTTTGAATTATTCCTTTGATCTTAAGCACAATTGCCCTCCTCTGAAGTCTCTACTGCTACCAACTTCTTTCTTTCAGCAAGCTTGAATATAATATCTGCACACGAGCTTCTATCACGTAAGTCAGCCCTTACATCCGTTGTTTTATAAACTTCCAGTAACTCAGGTTTTCTTAAAACTAAAGCCTGGAAAAAGTGTTCACTGATGTGTAACATGTTTTGTACAATTTTCCCAAAAACACAAGAGATAGCAAAACAATCGTACAAATTCGTAGCATCAGTAAGCACGTTACCCAATGCGGTAAGAACTTGATTATTTTCTATATGCTTTTGATTACTATCGTCAAGACATGCTGCAAGAAGATAGCTTAGATAAAGCATACCCTGTTCTTGGAATGACTGGGTCATTAACTTTGACTTCCTATCAGTAAGCGAGTGAAGATCTGCACCATAAGCATCTTCTACAAGAGAAACTGTCAACTCATTGCAAAAAGAAAAATCCCCTTTTGATACTCTATCACAAATGAACATAAACAGTAACTCAGGTGCTTTACGATATATTACTTCATATTCACTAGGCCACATCACCTGCGCAAAAAGTCTAAAAACTTTTTTTACACTTTCTGTATCAAGAAAAGTCTCCTCAGTTATTAAGCCTTCTAACATAGAAATACAAGTACTGTAGTCTAAGTCTACAAAGCAAGATTTTCTAACAAGAACATTGTAAATGTTAGTCTTCTTGGCCATAAGAGAAGGGTGTGCAAGAACAGCTGTATTAAGGCCAGCATGTCCTTGTTTAATGCAGTAATCAAACACTTCTTTACAACATAAAAACTGTGCTAAAAGGTCAGGGTCTTCATACACGCTATATTGAACAATAACTTTAAATATTTGTGAATGCACTATAAAGACTCTATAGTAGTCTACTTTTGTGGACTTACTTAGTATCTGTCCTAGATAACTTAGCTCACTTTTGGATAAAGAATCTTTAGTAAGCAAGAAAGATATAGTAAGTAAGGATGCTGAATAATCTGGTTCAACAAAAATGTCTTTAGGTTCTTTCTTCTCCTTTTCCCACAACGTGCGTTTATCCAAAACATCTACAAACTTAGCACGAATAGCACTTAACTGTTTACCGTAACTATTGCTAGCAGAGTTCCCGACAACTTCCTTGTACTTGTTAGGAAGACAATAATCAATGTCTGACCTCATTTCTTTAGGAAGATCCTTGACTGTTTTACCTAAACAAAATAAAGTGATTGCCTGCGTTTCTCCTGATTTACCTCTCAACAACAAACCAAGAGCTTTCTGATCTATTTCTGCATCACTTAAAGTTGCTCCACCTTCCTCACCTTCCTCAATAGGAAGAAGTGCCTTTACCACAAATGAAATGGATGTAATTATATTTCGACTATTAATGAGCACATTATCCGTATCAACATAAAAGCCGGATGGAAAGTCATACACATGAAAAATAACAGTTACTACATCATTAACGTCATCCTCTCCATTAATAACTATGTCCTCGTAGTGAACATCCAATTTCGTAGCTACAAGGTCTACTCGCTTTTTGATAAAATTATTCTTTTGAAATTCATACCATGCATCCGATAATGAATCTTTCTTGCTATGAAAAGTTAATTCAACTTTTACTGTAGAACAAGTTCGAGTAAGTTGCTTTGAACTAATATATTTTAACACGGCTCCTCCACTACTCCAAGATTTTTCATAAACTCCATAAACTTTTGTCTCTTGTTAGAATCTTTAATATTTAAAAGCATCCTTCCGAATAACCCGGGAGTTACTTCTTTTACTAACTGTGCAAGTCTTTCGATAATGATAGCATCCTTAAACACGAAAAAGGTGTGATAACTAAAGTTGTATAAGTCCATTCCTCCTACTGTTGTAAATAAAGCATTGAGCACCTCTTCGTCTACCTGCAATTCTAAAGATTCATACAATCCAGAAATAACTACTTGCAATGTCTTATCCTTACACCAGTCACTATCTTTCCATAGTGTACTTCTATAGTAGTTGAGTCTTGCATGCATAAGACTATCGTCTTTAGCAGCAGGATCGGTAGGATAAAGCTCATAGTATCTATACCTTATAGTTTGGTCAATATCTTTTTTGGCATCTGGATCATGTGTCTTTTCATAATATAAATATCTAATAGTTTGGTCAGCATCCAGTTTAACATTTTGCGTAGCCACTCCTAATAACGTATGGTAGGTCTGTCTGATTAATGATTCTGGGTCGTGTGCAGCCGCTGGATCAGACCATTTACCTCTACGATAGTACAAGTAGCGATCTGCTTGCTCGTCTAACAAAGTTATATCAGGAGTAGGAGCCATTGCTATATAAAACTTTGTAACAAGCGTAGAAGTAGTACTATCGCCAGTATAATTCTTCCAACCTGTACTAATATGATGAAGAATGGACAAGGCTGGATCAGACTTTTTGTTTATTTCGTAGGATGTTACACCTGTTTTAAATTTCACCAATTTAGACATAAATACTCCTTAATGATTATTAACCGTAACAACAGTAAGTCTATAACCATCATCGTTAATAATAGCGCTATGCTCAATAATAGCATCTATGGAAAGACCATTGTCTTCGAATTCAACCATTACAACGTTTGAGGGAGGAACGTGATCATACCCACTGCCTTTACATAAAACATACTTATAAATTCTTTCAGCTGCTTCAGTCATTTGCTGATCTAACAAAGACTGTGCTTGTTTATAAGCCTTTGTATCATCTTTATAATTTTCATGTAAAGCAAAGTACTCCGCTTGTAGTGCGCGAGTTTGATCAGACCATGCAAGTTTTTCAATAATCTCTGCTTTGTTAGATGTACCTTCTTTCTTAATTTTCTCAAAAATACGTGTAGCAAGCAAGTGTGTGCTAACAACTGACTCTGAATAGGTAGAAGTAATAACTCCTGTTACATTGTCCCAAAATAATATTGAATGTAATTCCTCAACAGTTTCAGGTATCTTCTCAGAGAAGGCCATTATAAAACTGCTTGAACTGGAATTGCTAACAAAGCCTCGTCTAACTTTCATTAGTTCCTCCTTAAATAGAAGCTAGTGCTTGTTGCACTTTATCACATGTCTCGAAGAGTCTAGGTATATCATGCTTATGAACATATCTTACTGACATGAATGTAGGGTAGCCATTGACACATCTAGGGCCAGCCTTATCCAAATATTCATAAAGCAGCCCTGCATCAGACAAAACTAAAGAGGTATTGCCTTGCATAAATACTAATACCATAAAGATACTAGATAACATGCTAACATCACTTTTTCTTACCTGCCTATCTGTAAATACTCTACCGGCAACTATATCCTTAGCAAGTTCCTTAAGTTGGTTATCTGGCATTAGTGATATGCCAAAAGATGCTTGCTGAATTTCATTAGTTATTTCTTCTTCAATGCTTTGTATAAGTATATGCGGATCATTTTCCATAAATCCTCCTACGCTCACCTTTTTGCTGACTTGCGTGATTTCTTGCCAGGCACCCTTTCTGCAATAAAGTTATTGCTTGGGTCCCACACTCCGTAAAGACCATTAAACTCAGAAACTTTTCCTAATCTAACAAGTTTCTCCAATCCTGCATAATCAAGAAAATCGGGGTAGCTACAAATACGAGCACTATGTATTTCTAATACTAACAAAACATCTTCAATCTCAAAATTATCCATATCAACATAACCGATTATGTGGTCGTTTACAATACCTATTTTCCAGCCTTCTTCTAATGCAGGTGTACATCCTAACAATAAATCTTCCTGTGCTCTTGTTAACTCATTCCTACAAACAATAAAAGCAGTCGAAGATGAATTGCTAACAAAACCGTGTCTAATCTTCATAAATTCTCCTAAAAATAAAGTTCACCGTAAATCAAATATTGGACATTCTCTGCATGAGTTACTAATTGCATGATTTTGTGTAATCAAACTATCTCTAAATCTTATGGTCTCATCACCATACCATACATCTTTTAAGAAGTCTTTACAGTTGACTACGTCAATTCCTTTCCAACCTTGCTCCCCTTCTGTAAAAGAACAATGAAAGTATCGTCCATCCACATTAATATAGCTGCTGAAACAAGAACTTTCACAGGACTCTGCCATCATTTCAAGTTCAGAAAAATTTGACCTATGTTCTACTGCTCGTAAAAATGTAGGAGCTGAACAAGAGTCAAACCCAAACTTAACCTTGTTATTAAAACAATACGAAATAAGTTTTTCATAATGACTAGCACCATGTAGCATAGTAAACTTATTTCTGATTCCTTTAGGCTTAAGATACAAAAATACTACAGCATTTGCTCTTCGTAGCCTAGCGTCCATTTTCATATCATATACTGTTTCATAACACTGGTCTAATGTTTCCTGTGACAGTAGCATATGTATGTTAACCTGCGTCATCCCTTTATCTGTTAGTTTTTGTACAGCATCATAACATACATCTTTAGGTTGGTATCTTGAGACAGCAACAGCTCCACATAAGGAAGAAAAGTTATCTGCTGCCTCATCTGTTAGATTCCAGCCATTTATAGTTACATTAGGCACAACTACAGTATTCTGATTACTCCTACAATACTTAAACATTTCCCACATATCAGGATTTGCATCAATATCTCCAATACCAAATGCTACCTGAGTCAATGTTTCAGGCATTTTGTCAAAGATAGTTTTGAATGTATCAAAAGACATATTCTTTCCTTTGCCTGTGTTTGATTTATAGCAATGTGTACAGGGCTTCCCATTAATACCATTACAGATAGTTGATATCTCTATATCAAGTATCTCAGGCCCGAATGGAGAATATGATGGGTCATCGTCTTCAGTCTTTCCCCACCTAAGAAAAAGACCACTCTTATAAAAGAAATCAAAATTGTAATTACTTGATTCCACATGTTTAGAAAAGGGCTTAGCCTTATTAGGCAAGTACAATATTTTACAATCCATTCTTACTCCTTTCACACTCCTGAAAAATAACCTTGTTGCCTTGCATAGCTCATCAATAACATTTGAGATTCTGTACAACCAGTCATACGTGCAATAGTGAAAGCACACGTACCAGCACAATTTCTCACTGATATATCTGCTCCTTTGTCAATAAAATATTTTAGTATTTCTGGTTCACAGACTGCATCAAATAAAATGCAATTACCTAGTTTGTTTCTATAGTTGATATCAGCACCTGCTTCTACCAATACTTTCACAATATCAAGACGATTTTCACGAATTGCAATCTTTAGTGCAGTATACCCATCACCTGGTGGATTTTTTACGCTTACCCCCGACATTAAGTAAAACTTTACACGAGGTAAGGACCCTGCTTTGATCGATCTAAACATTGCAATGCGTAATTCTTTTTCACAATGTTTCTTCTCGGCTTCAGTCAATACGCACCTCCATGTACCTCCGCACCATACTGTTTTAAAAGCTTGCGCACTTCACGACACCAGGCAGGAACAAAAAAGATAACGCTATAACCACTTTGAGTTCTAACATGTACATTCGCTCCTGCTTCAAGTAGCATCTTTGTGATCTTGTAATTGTTATTATGAGCAGCCCACATTAGAGGTGCATCATGCTCTTTGTCTTGAAAGTTAATGTTAGCTCCCGCCATGATGTAAAACTTAACTTGGTCAATCTTGTTTGTTCTAACAGCTTCAACAAGTTTTATGTCAAGGTCATTCAACCTGCACCTCCATACTGTTTTAAAAGGCTGAGCATTAGTTTTTGCTGTTTATCAGTATTGTGTAATGATATGAAGTGAACTACATCGTGACCTTTGTTATCTTTCAAGGTAGGATCAGCCCCTGCTTTTAGTAACCATTCCATTATATCAGGATATGAAGGATAAATGGCACTAAGCATGAGTGCTGTTTTGTTTGTGTGTACAGATGTTGCATTCACATCTGCTCCTATGTCAATAAATAACTTAATACATTCTTTAAAAGGGTAGGATGCTTTTGTTAAACGTATGAGAGCAGCCTCCCCGTGAAGTGTTAGATTAGGATTAGCTCCTGCCATCAACAAAAACTTTGCTTTAGGCACGGACCCTTCCGTAATAGCTTCACGCAACTTCACATCAAGTTTAGATTCCTTCATATTGCTTTAAAACCTCAGCTTCTGTTTTTTGTGCCTGAACTGTTTTTAATTGTGCTTTTAATGGAGTAATATCTGTGTTGCAGGTCAATAGAGTTTTAATTGTATAGCTTGACATAACCCTTTTAACATCTTCTACATTTTTATTTACTTTTACAGCAAGCTCATCCAGAATTTTATCAAAGGCTTTAGGTAGTGTAAGGTAGTCTTTTAACTCAGGTCTTATTACAGCTATTAACTTTAAATCTGAAATCTTGTCTTTAATCTTATCACACTCGGCATCTATTCTTTTAAAGAATAATTCTTTATACTGCGCATACACAGATAGCAACATAGCATCAACACTCTTAACAACCATCTGTTTATTTTCATCAACATAAACGCAATTAAACGAAATAGTTGTTGCTAATTCTTTTTTGACTTCTTTAGCAATCTGAGCAGCTTTAAACAGTCTA